>Ga0213841_1000208_pt1 | contig 108609 bp, 92 predicted proteins | sample SWPATP23_FD_160125 | JGI IMG/M metagenome (GOLD analysis project Ga0213841, IMG submission 160125) | Coastal seawater microbial communities from Marineland, Florida, United States - SWPA TP2 #3 | ecosystem: Environmental > Aquatic > Marine > Coastal | place: USA: Florida | collected 2016-08-14
TATTGCGACAGCAAGAGGCCGTCTTTCCCCCTCAGGGATCATGCGGTATTAACTCCCGTTTCCAGAAGGTATTCCCCACAATAAGGTAGATTCTCACGCGTTACTCACCCGTTCGCTACTTTACTCGCCTCCGAAGAGACTTTCTCGTTCAACTTGCATGTGTTAAGCACGTCGCCAGCGTTCATTCTGAGCCAGAATCAAACTCTCCGTTGCAAAATTTTCATCACAACTATTTGAACTGACTTAATGGATCCTTCATTTAGGCAAATTTGTTCAGCAACAAACTTGCTTAAAAGTTTTATTATGTGTGTACATATATTTCAAAGAAAAGACGCCGCAGAAACGTCTATCCGCGTCGTCGAGGCACTATGATACTTGTATTGAAAATGAATGCAAGCGATTTTTAGCAAAAAGATCACTAACCCGCACAACCCCTTCAAAAACCCCTCTCTCCCTTCCTTATAATAGGGGGCAATTTTAGCCCCTCTTTTGAGAGAAAAAAGAAACCATCAAACACCCTTCCCTTTTCCCTGCTTTTCCGACACAATACTGCCCAACAATTTTTCTTATCACCCATACCGAAACGACCATGCTCATAGACGACATTTCTCAACAACTCAAAGCGGTTGAACAAGACATAACTGCAATAGAAACATTTTGGAAAAACAGTAAGAACGAAACGCTTTTTTCACAACTCCAAGAACGTGTTCACCACGAAAATTTTTGGCAAGACAAAGACCGCATTACCATCTCTCAAAAATTTGAACACCTCAAAACATTGCGCGAAAGCTACCAAGAGATAACAACGTCATTCTATGAAGCACAAGAACTCAGCACCCTCTTTGCAGATGATGAAGCGTCACTAACCACACTTGCACAAGAGCTTCCGCTCCTTACCAAACGCATTACAAAATTCAAAATCAACCTCCTTCTGCGTGGTGAGCACGACAGCAGTAATGCTTTTGTCTCTATCAATTCAGGCGCAGGCGGAACCGAATCACAAGACTGGGCTGAAATGCTTGTGCGCATGTACCAACGCTTTGCAGAACAAGAACGCTTCTCAGTTGAGCTTCTCGACCACCAACCAGGCGAAGCTGCCGGCATCAAAAGCGCAACCCTTTTAATTTCAGGACCAAATGCCTACGGCCTTTTAAAAAGTGAGCACGGCGTCCATCGCCTTGTACGCATCTCCCCTTTTGACTCAAGCGCACGAAGACACACATCATTTTCATCGGTCAGCATCTCTCCACAAATTAACGATGATGCTGCGATAACGATTGACGATAAAGATCTGCGCATCGACACCTATCGAGCAAGCGGTGCAGGCGGCCAACACGTAAACAAAACAGATTCTGCCGTTCGCATCACACACATCCCCTCAGGCATCGTGGTGCAGTGCCAAAATGGCCGCTCACAGATACAGAACAAAAAAACAGCTATGAACATGTTGCTTTCACGACTGGTGCAAAAAAAAGAAGAAGAGAAGAAAGCTGCGCAAAATGCCGTGGAAAAACAAAAAATTGAATGGGGGTCACAGATTCGATCCTACGTTCTTCATCCTTATAAGATGGTAAAAGACCTGAGAACACAGCACGAATCGTCACAACCCGACAACGTGCTTGATGGCAACCTCATGCCTTTTATTGAAAGTTGGCTCATCCAGCAGTAGCGTTACCGTTCGACAAAAGAACAGTTCCTGCTATTCTACAGCGCAATGAACACAAACGACCTTCTCTCTCATATCCAACATACTACGCGCACACTGATAAGCGATGCATCACACAAACCGTGCACCATCATCCTCGGTCTCTCGGCAGGGCCAGACTCTGTGTGCCTTTTTCATGCGCTTGCTCCACTCCATGCAGACGGCACCATTACTCTTGTCGCAGCACACCTCGATCACCAATGGCGGTCAGAACAAGAAGCAGAAAACGATCGTGTCCTTTGCGCACAAATCTGCAGCACACACCACATCCCTTTTTACGCAGCCCAAGCCAATGATATTAAAACAACGCTTGCTCAACACCGCACAAGAACAGGCTCTCCCGAAGCTGATGCTCGCCACATAAGACACGCATTTTTTCAGCATGTTGCCCACAAAGTCGCACCAAACAGCACGCCACTCATCGCCCTTGCTCATCACGCCGACGACCAATACGAAACATTTTTCATTCGCCTTCTGCGCGGCAGCAGCACTACCGGACTTGCCGGCATGAAACAACGAAGCAATAACATCATTCGCCCACTCCTCTTCATGCGAAAAGAGGAAATTCTTTCATGGCTGCGTACAAACAATATTCCGTACCGCATCGATCACACTAATAGCTCCGATGCCTTCTTGCGCAATCGCATTCGCAAAACACTTATTCCGGCACTCAAACATTGTGATACGCGCGCCCTTACAACACTGCAAAACACCATGCAAAGCTTGCAGGAGCAAGAGGAACTCCTCTCTCATATCGCCAACAAAAAACATGCAGAGCTCATGCGTGAAGATGGCTACAATCTCCCCCTCTGGAGAACACTGCACCCTGCGATGCAAAAGCGCATCCTCCTTATAATCCTCATACAAAAATCAATTATTTTCACACCAAGTACCGGCTTTCTCAACGAGCTACTCCGCTTTCTTGCACACCCCGCAGGAGGTCGCCATGACATAGCACCTGGATCATATGTATGGAAAAAGGGGAAACGCTTTGGATTAGAGCAACAATCACCATAGAAAACAGGAACACTGAACATGAACCACATCAGAACAATCTCTCTTTTTATTGCCAGCAGCTTCATGCTCACAGGTCTCAACGGCGCAACAACACAACGCCTCACAAAAGCTCAAAAAAGAGCCTATAGACGAAACCCTGAAGAAATAGCAGAAATTCGCAGGCAACGAGCACAAAAGCGAGAAGAAAGAGAAAAGATCAGGGCTGAGATCTTTCAAGTAATGGAAAAACTCATGCACAATGCTACTCCTCATAAAAGTAAAGGAGAACGCATTGAAGAAGTGATACAAATTAGAGAAGAGATACGAAAGCCTGTCAAGGAGTGGCTATCGCTCACGAGCAGAGATGATGCAGCAGCAATATCCTTAAAACATGAGCATACCCATTGCTCTGTAGGCATCCTCGAGCTTATCTCGGTCCTCAGAAGATATATGTCTAAAAAGCGCTTCAAAAAGAGCATCTTCTTAACACACCTCTATATCCTCGCTGTCGAAGCTGGTGGACGTTCTTATAGCGGACTACATCTTGCACTCAATCGAGCAGATGATCCTCTATGCAGCAGCGCAATGTCGCAAGAGTGGCTCAAAACAATAAGAGACCTTTCATGGGAAGAAATACATAATCGCTACCATTCCTCAGTTGCTGACCTCATCTGCACAAAGATGAATAAAAGAGAATCCGATTCATCTGCTGACGAAGAAGAAGATGATTGCTGCACCATCATGTAAAAAGATAAAACATGAAAAACAAACTATCCCTTACGATACGAGGCAGCAGAGAAAACGGGCGGCGGAGCACACCTCTCAGGATCTAATCTGCACGACCCACACCTTGCATCGTTACAGACAAAAGCGTATCATCCCCACCTGATTGGAAAAGAGCCAAACACGTTCACTGCAACACAGGCTTCTTAGCGAGCTGACAAACACCTTCATGCACCCCTCAGACAACACACATGAAGTTATACTTGTACCATCCCTATGGTAAAAAGGAAAAGCGCCTAACTCTGCTTGATACATACGAAAGAATTCATGCAAAAAAAATATTTATTCATCTTCGGTCTACTCTCCTTTTGCACCTTACTGCAAGGAGCAGGGTATAAATACCCCTCAAAAGAAGCACGAGCAGCAGCTAGACAAGAGAGAAAAGAAGCTAACAGACAGAGAAAAGAAGAAGCCGCTCAAAAAAGACAGAGTGATATAAAGACAGCGATTGCAGAACTGATGCATAGAGAACGTAAACTGAACGATATCTTTTATACAATGGAAAGGCTTTCTAATCAGTATACATGTCACATTATGGAAGAACACGAAACCAATAGAAACGCCATCATCGAGTGGTGGGAGATAACAAAGCAGTGGCGCAAACTCAAAAGTTACTTTCATGAGCATGACGTATCCATGGAAAAACCGGAATGGCACCTACCGGCTGCAGTCATGTACGACGGGGTTATGTTCATTCTCACCATCCTGCATGAAGTAATGAAAAACGATGAATATATGCAAGAGGAGATAGTTGCTGAGTGCTATTACCATGCACTTGTTTTAAGCAGTGACACAAACTCAAAGATCTATGCACCACCAGTCCCTTATCTCACATGCAGCGACATTATTAGAATGATGTGTCGACATGCAAACACCTATGACTACTACTGCGGAACAGTTCATCTCTCAAGAAAAGATTTTACGGGGCACTTTGCGTCTAAAACCCCCTCAAGACTACTTCTAGATCTTTGTAACAAAAAATACCATAAGAAAGCATATGGCAACTATAAAAGCCTTCCTCATTAGTGCATAGGAGCATACGCTCTTCTTGGAGCACTTCATCGCTATGACACACACAGCTATAAAATAATTGCATCGCACTATAAAGGGCACACGTCTGTATCTGATGCACAAGACATTCTTTCTGCGTATAAAAAGGGGAGAAAGATGTTTGGCATGGAAGCTCAATATTCTGAAGTTGCTGAAATCGGCAAAGCACTATCCGCACACAACTCTTAATTCAACGTATAATTTTCCAATAATAAATCCTCATATTATTCCCCTCAGAAGTACCATATAAAAACCTAAACACAGGGGAAAACATAATGACACGAAAAACACTACTTTTTACACTTGCATGCGCACTATCTCTGAGCGCCCACGCTGCAGCACAAAGAAAGAGAGATAGAGCAGATCAATACACCACAAGCATAAGAAAAAAAATAAAAGCACTGGAAAATGCAAAGAACACCAGAGACAAAAATTTGCATCTCACAATACTCAATCAAGCACTCACAGATTTGTTTAAAAGACGCAGTAGAAAAGCTGTCTGCCAAGAAGTGTATAGCGAAGTCTATGCTATTATCGCACAAAGCGAGCACTCAGAATTGAATAAAGATGAAGCCGATGACCTAGCAGAGCATTGCGAAAACATACAAAGAGTCTTGCTTGGACAAAAACCAAAAGAGAAAAAACGGCGAAGAAGAGAGAGATTAGAATTGGAGCAATCGCTGCTACCCTCAGATTTTGACGAAGAAGAAGATGATTGCTGCACCATCATGTAAAAAGGTAAGCGCATAACACAAACAACTTTCCAGTAATATAATTCCCCTATAATCCTCCCCCCCTCAGAAGTATCATATAAACACCTAAACACAGGGGAAAACATAATGACACGAAAAACACTACTTTTTACACTTGCATGCGCACTATCTCTGAACGCCCACGCTGCAGCACAAAGAAACAAAACAGTAATTGATGCATTCATCTCAGGCATAAACACGCGAGTCAATGAGCTACTCAGCGCACAAACCACTCATGCAAGAAACCAGAATCTCCTAATACTCAATCAGATGCTCACCGCCCTACTCAAAGAAAAGAATCCAGTCACCGCCTGCAAACAAGTGCTTAATAACATTAAAAGAGCGCTGGAATATGTAAGCGCACGACCAGAGCTCGATGCTGACCTCATCGCAAACCTGGAGAAGCATTATCAAGCCATGCAGGAATGCCCCCTCAGACAACCATTACAGAGAGAGAGACGGCGCGATCACATTTCAATAATTGAGAAGTATCACCATCTCTCAACACCTGATCTTGTCAGACTTGCAGAATCAGGTAACACCGATGCTCAAAGAGCTCTTGCTTCACGCGCCTATCTTGCACATTTTTCTTCACCAGGTGCACGAGGGGGAAATTATGCTATTAACACCCCAGCATTTCAGAGATACACGGGACAAAGAAGGGAGCGAGGTAGTAGAGGAAGTGGAAGGTCAACAGAAATGACAGTATATGGCACGAGCAGAACGGGCGATGGAGTGCATCTCTCAGGCTCAGCCTCACACAACCCATTCCTTGGAGGAGGAGTTAAAAGTTCCTGCCTCTATTGCACTATCCAATAGCCCTCTAAAAAAGAAACCAGGTGATCATTGCCTGGTATAAAAAGAAAAAGCGGAGAACGCGCTTTCGCATGTTCTCCGCTTAAACTATGGGGGAAATAAGGAGTCTTTTAAAATCCTACGCAGATTTGACCACAAACGGACCAGCCTTGTAAAGCTTTTGCTTTATCTGCTGCCAACTCACAAGAACCGTTTACAGACAACCCAACAGGGAACCCTTTAATTGAGCCGTTATACCCTGCACCAACCAAGAATGAATGGATTTCTTGATCAGGTGTTGTGCATGTTGCTGTTGTCAGGTAGTTACGAGAAGCTCCAACCGTGAGCTTGTTTGTATCAATCTTACTTTTGTCATAATAGTCATCGCCGTCATAATGCTTAACGGTTGTTCCGGTATACGTGCCAATATACTCCACAGCTTGATTTGAGCTGCTAGTTTTCCCTGGCTCTTGAACAGATCCACCATATGGCAATGGAGCAATTTTCTTATACGCATTACCATCTACTTGAGCAAACATATCTGCTGCATCAAAATCAGCTGCAACCGTTGCATCATATGCCCAGTCAGCATATCCGTAGTGATCGTTCTTCCAGCTATTTGCAACCATTTCTACTGCTTCTTTTTGCTTAAAGTAAGCGTTGTAACCAACATTAAAGAAGAAGTCTTTGAATGAAAGTGTTGCACCAGCTGTCATCTCAAAGTGAGAACCTGGTGTTACATTAACAGAGCGTGTCAAAACGTTTGCAAGAGGGAATGTCCCCTTTTTGCCATCTTCAATAGCAAGGGCTGCGTGTCCCCATGGAGATACAGCATTTTTCTTTGTATCAAAAACACCAAGCATACGCTCTTCTGTATCAACAAAACCGTACGTATATTCAGCGCCACCGCTCAATCGTACATTCCAGTTTTTTCCGCTCCATGCATCCATGTAACCATCAACACCAACACCAAGTTCGATGTGACCATTGTTACCTGCAATTGGTTCCCATAAATGCTTACCATTTGCTTTGTTACCAGCAGGGATAATCATATCAATATGTGTTTGAATACCGCTATGAGCAGCCTCTACAAAATCGTAGCTCAAACCAACACGAATATCACCAACTTCCACACCGCTATCAAGTTCACTAAATGACACAAGTCCATGCGTCAATGCAGCTTGCTGATTTTGCCCTGCAGGTTTTGTTACAAGCCCTTTGAAGAACGCACTTACTGTGCTTCCTGCAGCAACACCTGTGTTAGTCGATGCAACTTGTCCAGCCTCTGCTGCATGCAAGTTATTTTGTACTTTCATCACCGGCATATCAACATGCAAGCTCAAACCTTTCAGAGCTTTCCACTTGAACACATCAAATGATTGCGTATAGCCAACCATTGCACCAAAGCGATCTTGGCTCGGCTTAAAGCTAAGCGTACCGGTCATACCTTTGCCTTCTGCAGCAGGAAGCGCCCCACTTCCTGTCGCAACTTCTGAGTCGTGACTGATATCACGAGAATAGAGAGCATTTGTTGGTGAAGCACTTACAACCTGCACAGAACCTGCGTCTGCACCTGTTGCATCGCGTGATGCACCAAAATATTCGCCCATTTCTTTATCATTTGTTGAACGAGAGAAAAAACCTCTTACAGAAAGATTAGCACCAAATTTTGTGCTCTTCTTGTCGCTGTGTGCAGATGCTGCCCACTCACGTCCACGCTGGTGAAGTTCGTTGCGAGACGTAAAAAATGTTTTATTTGCAATAACGTCGGCTTGCGCACTTACCGTCATCAGGCCAAGCAGCAAACCACTTATGATTCTTTTCATTCTAGATCCTTATAAAAGAACTGGTACCCATACATACTATGTCGCCGGGACTCTTCCCCTGCCGCAAGCACTGTAATTAAGTCGTTTTCTCAAATGCAATGAATTTCATAATTAAAACAGTTACAGAAAAGGTTGCTGCCCCTTTGTTTTCACCCTCTTGTCGCCCACACCCTTATATAAAGGCGCCTCTTTTTTGTACACTTATTGCATGAAAAAAGGGACAAAACTTTTACTCCTCATGCTTGCAGCAGTGCACACTGCTTTTCCTCGAAAAAAGTCACACAAGCCAAGAAAGCATCAGCCACAGGCATTGCAATCAGGTCGTGGTCAACAATCAGGAAGACCATCGTTGCAAATCACCACTCATGCTCTCTGGCAACCTCTCGAAAATCCACTTCCTCACAGCGAGCTGACAATTTCTATCTGTTGTCGCATCACCATTTTTAGTCGACAACCAAAACTACTTAAGCAACTCACGCTTACCTACCAGCCGCAAAACAATGACAGAGCACTCCCTTCACCCGTTATTGAAACAGCATCAATCTACCAACACAAACGCCACGCACCCTTCACTCCTCACGAAGAAGCCTACCTGACAGACGGCGTGTGGAATAACGCAACGCAACAGCTCACCTTCTCCTTTAGCAAACCACCAAAAATAGTCGCCAAGAAGTCGTTTTTTGTTGTCATCAGCTGTCAACCTCAATACGAAGAACAACTCAAAACAGGCTCACTTGTCTTTCACAATACAACCCCACTGATAACTCAAGACTTGCGCAAAGCAGCAACCGTTTCATAGAGTGCTGGGCAATCAGCGTGCTCATCGAGCCATACTAAGCACGCAACGCCACAACACAGCACATGAAAGAACCTTATGCCAGACGTTATCATTATAGGTGCGGGACTCACCGGACTTTCTGCAGCATACCACCTTGAAAAACAAGGTATCGATGACATCGTACTTCTTGAACACAACCAACAACCAGGCGGGTTGCTCAGAACAGTGCGGAGCAAAGGTTTCACCTTCGATTACACAGGCCACTTCATTCACGTAAACAACACTGAGTTCCTCTCATTTTTGAATGAGATCTGCAATCTACAACGAGACTTTGACCATATCACCCGCTCCTCAGGAGTATTAACCCACCAAAGAATTAACCCATATCCGTTTCAGATGAATTTATACGGTCTTCCTCCTGCTGTAATCGCTGAATGCATCACCGGCTTTGTTGAAAGAAAAAAACACATCAAACAACCTAAGACCTTTCTTGCTTGGGTAGAAAAGCATTTTGGCTCTGGCATCTCAAAACATTTTTTTGAGCCATTCCAACAAAAAATACTCTCGTATGACTTAGAAAAAATAGAGCCAAGCTGGACCGGTCGCTTTGTACCAAAGACTGACCTCAAAACAATGGTCCACAATGCGCTCACACCTCCAGAGCAACGCCCTGTTGGCTACAACTCATCATTTTATTACCCCTCACAAGGTGGCATTGATTCTATTATCACAGCACTAACCGGAGCGATTAAAACACCGATACAAACGCAGCACTCCGTCACACATATCGACACAAAACGAAAAGTTGTCTCGTGCAGTAACGGTGCAACCTTTACCTACAAGCACCTTATTACCACAATGCCACTTAATACACTGATGAGCTCTTTGGCAAAAACAAGCGACTCAACGTTGCCTGAGCAAGCAAACAAGCTCATCTGTAACAGCGTTATGAACGTTAATCTCGGCATTGCTAAAGAGGATGTAGGCAACCACCACTGGCTCTATGTTCCCGATCCTCATATCCCCTTTTATCGTCTCGGTTTTTGGAGCAACATACACAAAGGTATGGCACCACAAGGAACAAACTCTTTGTATGCAGAGTTTTCCTTCATGCCCGGCCAAGACACTTCTGAGTTGGTGCAACAAAAAATCGAAACAACAAAAACGTTTTTAAAAAAAATGTATGACTTTGAAGAGCAAGACATCATCACAGAACAAAACCTGACGCTGCATAATGCCTATGTCATTCATGACGCCTGGCGCAAAAAACATCTTTCACGTATCCTCTCTCAGCTTGAAAATGAGCAGATCATTTCAACCGGTCGATTTGGAGGGTGGAACTACTCAAGTATGCAAGAAGCGGTACTGTACGGTAAACAAGCATCTCACGATGTGGCCGCACGCCTCTTAGCCCCTCTTGCTAACTCACAACCGATCGCCCAACAACGCACAACGTAACAACCTTTTCTCTCTACCATGAAAGACGCCTTATGACAGCGCACCTCTCTTTGCAACACAAACGCTATTACAAAAACAAGCACGTGCTTGTAACAGGCGGTGCCGGCTTTATAGGAAGCACCGTTGTCGATCGCCTTGTACAATGCGGCGCGCATGTCACCGTTCTTGATAACCTCTCAACCGGAACAATTGATAACCTTTCACAAAGCGCAAAAGATATTACATTTGTACACGGAAGCATTTGCAACACTCGCCAGGTAGAAAAAGCACTGGCACATGCATCGCATCTCTTTCATTTTGCAGCGCTCACATCTGTCCCTGAATCTTGCAAAGACCCAGAACGGTATCACCAGATCAATACTGGTGGCACAGAGCTCCTCTACAACGCAGCACAAAACGTCGGCATCCAGTCGCTTGTCTTTGCCTCATCATCGGCAATCTATGGCGCACAAGAAGGAACCTGTTCAGAGACAGACACTCCACAACCTGCATCACCATATGCGCAAACAAAGCTTGATGGCGAAGCGCTTGGCAAACAACTTGCACAAGCAGCAGGAATCCACGTTGCTAACTTGCGTTTCTTTAACGTTCATGGCCCTCGACAAAATCCACATGGTGATTATGCCGGTGTTGTTGCAAAATTCCGCTCGCTCCTTGCAAGCAAGCAACCAATCACACTCTTTGGCGATGGCATGCAAACAAGAGACTTTATTCATGTTGATGACGTAGCAACAGCATGCCTCCAAGCAGGTATAACCAGCGGCATGAGAGGACAAGCTATCAACGTAGCATCGGGCACATCGATCTCTGTGAAACAACTCCTTGCAAACCTTGAGGAAGAGATGAATACAACAGCAGTACGCGTTATCACACAGCCTGCACGAGATGGTGATGTTTTACACTCACACGCAAACACTTCTCGCCTGCAGCGACTTCTTGCATACAAACACCAGTAAGGAATACTTCTGTCCGATTTGATTTTTTATTTCAACACTGTAGAATTGTATCTAAATAATACAACCTCTTTCATAAAAAGGCCCTCCATGCTCAGAAAAAAGTTTGCTCTTATCGTGCTCGTATTATCGCTATGCATCACAGGATCGGCTCAGACCATTATAACGCCATCGATTTCAACACTACGCGACACACATTTTTCGCTTATTCCTTTTACCGACCTGCTCAATGACATTCTTTTGTGTGAGGCTCTCGGCAGTAAAAGCACCTCAAAAATACAATCTCTTTATGCGGCGTCTGCATGCATTGAAGGAACCTCAAGTGCAACCCTTTTTGGACAACTCTTACGAAAAGATGGTATCGGCTCTTATCAACGACTCTTCCGAGCACTGAGCGCACTCCTTGGCTACTTTTATGCGGCAACAGCCATGAGCAAAGTAGACCTCATGAAACATGCTGATTTACTCAGCAACTTCTATAAAGACAAGCAAGCATCTTTGGATATCAAGAAACATATCAGAGAGGGAAAAGCAAAGCGCTACTCAAATATATGGAAGCGATTCCTGTTCAGAGTTATTTCTGCACTTGTAGCAGAAAGTCGCCCCGACAATGGGCAAGGGGCACTCTTAGCACTCATACTCTCACTCACGCTTGAGCACCTCTTCATAAGTCGCCGTGAAGAACAACCTCGCCTAGAAAGCGAAGTACTTGCCGCTGCAAAAAAATGGGAAGAAACTCTGTTGCGCAATGGCAATAAAGATGAGCAAGAAACGCTTGAAGAACCAGGCAACTTTCAAGTATTAATCGGCAACCCCGAAGAAGAAGAAACAATCTTAGAGTAAGGAATAAACTATGATTAAAAGGTACTGTTACATCATTGCCGCATGCGTTCTCATCTGCTCACCAAGTGTTCGATCAGAAGACAGTGCATTTACAACATGTTACAAGCTCAGTAACAAGATACCCGGCGAACTTTTATACTACGGCAACGTCATCGAAGATTTCTTGCATGCGCTTGCTCTGAATAATACAAATGCAACCATTAACAGCATGCTGTACGCAGCGACAACGGCGTTAACAGCTTCTGCCACCGGCTACAATGCCCTGCATGCCCTTGGTGGAATCGAAGGAAAAATAAAGTTTGACCACACCATATACCGAGGCTATGCGGCTTTTTTAACACTGGTGGAGATAGAAAAAACACTACAAAACACTCGCCTTTTTTCACACGCCTCACTCCTTGCACAACACTATAAAAAGCTCCCCCACATAAAAGCAACCGCTCTACAAAAGGCAAAAAACGTTCGCTACAAGCACTGTCTTATTACGTTTGTTGTTTTGTTCATTCTCGCAAGACTTCTTGGTCCATACACAAAGGGTCGCACCCCTAATGAGGCCACTGCCATCTATGTACTAGCTTCTCATATTACGCATGCCCTTCTTGATGGATATGTTCTTTCAAAGCCCAAGGAGCTGCCTGGCATTGAAAACGTATTCATTGAACAAGCAGAAAAAAAAGCGCGTGCAGATGCATCTAAACAAAAAATAAACGAACTTAAAAACAACACTGACGAGAGCCATACAGACACCTTTTCTACACATGACGACACCACTTTCTCAGATGATGAATACGATGGGGACCTTGATGAAGAAACAGAACTTAGTTCATAAACTTGCACTTATCTTTAGCCTGCTACCAGTCCTTGGTATGGCAAACCTTGCCCAACTTGCTACAAAAGTTACTGATCAATGGACATATGCTTTTAAGGACTACAAATCTCGCAAAGCTGACTCTTTTTTCACCGACCCTAATGCCTATTCAATTTGGGACGGTAGCGAGGAAAGCCCGCTTCACCCTTTTGCTCCCGACCTTGATGCTCTTGCAGATCTTGCAGCATTTGTCGGTATTCACTCGCGCACACATACGCATGTTAAAACAGCACTCACACTCTCAGGTATCTTGAAAATGACTGATGCCTTTCTCGGTGCAAGAAAGCCCTACCACATAGGACTTGATGTATACCATCAAAACGACAGTAAGGTTGGAGGCGCTCTTGTTGGCGCTACCGGTGGCGTGCATTCTCTTATGCAAGGGGTTCTTGCCTACAACCTTTTAAAATGCCGCACATACACCAACCACATTGCCCAGCAAAACAAAATGAAATCAACACTGCATACAAAAATGTTTCGCACAGAGCTTACCTGGCAAATAGCGCTTACTGTTGCGCACTACCTTTTTCGTATTTTTGAGCGGAACATGCGCAATACCCTCTATAGAACACTGGGTGCAACGGATGACGAAGTTGAGGCTGCAGGCCAGTATCTTGGGCCACTTGCATCACTTACGTTTCTTCTCCATGCCTACCAACAAAAACGACTCAATGCGTACTATCTGAAAAAGATATACTATGCGACACACCCAGAACGTGAAGCAAATGAGTCAGCTAAGCTTGACAAGAAAGCGCGGCAAAAACGCTCTCTTCTGCAGCGGCTCTCTTCTCTCTTTTCTCGCGGCGTTACCCGCATAGAGCAAAAATTAGAAAAAGAGACCTGTGATGCTGCTACCCAAACAGAGTAAGTGCGCACGAATTGTTTGACGGAAAAAAACATATCGGTACACTTTCCCGATCTTATACAGATGCCGAAGTGGTGAAATTGGTAGACACGCTAGATTCAGGGTCTAGTCCACGCAAGTGGGTGGGGGTTCGAGTCCCTTCTTCGGCACCAGATCTACCGCAAAACAACTGATTCAGATTTGCAAAAAAAGAGCTCTGCGTTTATACTTTCCGCCTTTCTTATCATTCAAAAAAATTGTTCTACTTCTGTTCGTTTTGCAAAGGGGGATCATGAGTTCTAAACGAGATTACTATCACGTTCTTGGCGTAGCAAAAGATGCTTCTGCAGCTGATATCAAAAAAGCGTACCGAAAAGTCGCACTCAAATATCACCCGGACAGAAACCCCGACAACAAAGAAGCTGAAGAAAAATTTAAAGAAGCAACTGAAGCATACGAAGTTCTCTCTGACACTGAAAAGCGCCGCAACTACGACACATTTGGTCACAATGCACCTGGTGCTGGTGGAGGAGCTGAAGGATTTGGCCAAGGCTTTGGTGGGTTTAACGACTTTTTTGAATCATTTTTTCGCCATGCCCAGCAAGGAGGCCAACCACGGCGACGAGCTGGTATTGACCCACAACATGGCCATGACCTGGGTCACACCATCACGATCTCTTTAAAAGAAGCACTGCTCGGCACAAAAAAAGACATTAAAGTGTATCACTACGTATCGTGCCAATCATGTAATGCAACCGGTTGCGAAAAAGGCAGCAAGCCTGAAGCGTGTCATACCTGCCAGGCAACGGGACAAGTGTACAGCCGTCGCGGAATGGTTGCCTACAGCGAGCCATGTGGCTCATGTAACGGAGAAGGCTACCGCATTACACAGCCATGCGGATCATGCCGCGGTCAGTCACGTATGCAAAAGTACGAAACATTAAGCGTTTCTATTCCGGCAGGCGTTCACAACCAAGCAGACCTGCGCATTCTTGGCAAAGGCGATGCAGGCATGTACGGCGGATCACCAGGACACCTTTTTATTAAAGTTGTTGTTACGGAAGAAGCTTCATTTTACCGCAGAAAGAATGATCTTGTCGGATCACTCTCTCTCACCTATCCGCAGCTTGTCCTTGGATGCCAACTTGAAGTTGAATCAATTGATGGCTCTCGGCATACCATTAAAATTCCAAAAGGCTGCCCTGTTGGCAGAGAAATCTCTGTGGCAGGAAAAGGCTTTGTCGATTTAAAAACAAAGCGCAGAGGCAACCTTGTTTTTGTTACCAATTGCGAAATTCCTCAAAAGATAAGCTCTGATGCGAAAGAAGCACTGCTCTCATACGACAAGGCAGTATCTCATCATGAGAGTGGTTTAAAACGATTCTTTAAAAGGTTTCTAGGATAGTCTTTTATCAGGCTAGACATGTAAACATTTGCAACACCCCTCAAGCTGACCTTACACTTATAGGTGAGGGAATTATAACACGGGGTAAGGGGGGCCCGCATACAGCATGTTATCGTACAAAACATATACGACTTACTTCATAGCTCTTGCCATAGCTATTCTATCGACCGTCTGTTCTGCAGCAACACCGGCACACTCTCTTGCTCAACAAGCTGCCTATGCGCTTTTCACAAGCGATGATCTTTATAAAACAGCAACAGACATATCTAACATCGGGCCAGACAGACTCGCCTATGCTGCAGGCAGGGCCTTAGAGCGAAACTCAGAAGCTGCAAAAAAAGATGGCACAAAACCGGTAAAACCTCATGAAACAAGCGACAAACTCTTCACCCTTCGCCCACCTCGACGATCAAAACTCCTGGGAAAAGGCGTTGAGGCACTAACAGGCATAGATAGTATTTCACCACACGGAGCACCTCTCGGTATCCCTTTTGGTGAGCTTTATAATACCGTAAGTAAAGAAAACCCTCTGTTACTTGAACAAACATTTGGTGGCAAACCTGTCTACAGAGTTGTTCCACACACAGATGTACTTAGTCGGAATGTCCTCGTACCTGTAGAGGAAAGCATTGATACAACTTCTACCGCAGAGCAGTTGCGATCAAGAGGGACGGAAAAAAGAAAACGTGCTCACGCTGAGAAAGTACACAGCTCAGCACACCGCACGCTTGACGCAATGGCCCGTCTCTACCAAGAGGTTTCAGGAGAAAGACAAGCTGCACGCACTACAAACCTCCTTGTTTCTTTTGATGGAGGCAAAACTCATCAAAGAGCATCATATGAAACCTTAGCAAGAGCTCATGAAAATCCTGGTCGAGCGCAGTGGTTTAGAGGAACACAGCCAGCGCCTATCAGTGTTTCTCACATGGCTCTCCTTTTCTCAAAAGCTCCCACCACAACAGATGGTGTTCCTCAGCGGCAGATGAGAGAAGTTCATGCCCACGGCGATGGTACATTAATTTTTAATGACACACGCCTTCCCGTCAAAGACCAAGTCGTCTATGTAAAACCGAAAGAAAATAACGAGCGCCAAGAACTTTTTTCTGCCAGCGACCTTGCGGGGCCCCTTGCCCGAGCCTTTGTTATTCCTCACCCTACTGCCACAACAATTGCCTCTCAAGTAGAGGGAACCATTGGTCTACCTGCAGCTGCAGGTAATCATCTTATACGGCAAGTAAAAGGGTTTAAGCCGGTACAAAAAACACTCTCAGCAGCAAGCAGGTTTGGAACACGCACGCTCGTAAAAGGAGCAGCCTCAGCACTCACCGGTAGTCGCGAAGCAGGAAGCGAGATTACTGACGCACTTGCACAACTCGTTCCCTCGGTACCAAATGTAAAACTGAAAGCCCCGTCAGGCTTCGAGCCCTCATCGATAATGCACGACCTCACCTCACCAGAAGAAGCGTATGCATCACGGGCTCCTGCAACAGCTCAACAACTTGCAGAAGCTCATCAACTATCAACATTCACCGGAAGACTGAGAGGACTTGCAGAGCAATCAAAAGATGGCACCTACCTGAGAACCAATGGCACTAAAGCACGACTTGTTGGCGCTGTTATTGGTGGTAAAACAGGCGCAGCCCTTGGTGCAGCTACGGGTGCTGCTGTAGGGCCTTTTGTTGGTGCTGTAACAGGAGCAGCTGCTGGAGGCTATGCTGGCCATGCAAGCATGGGTCATAGCTCTCCTGCTGCAAGGGCGGCAAGCAGTGTTGCCGGAGCTGGCGCAGGCGCCTTAGCAGGAGGCATTGCCGGCCCAACACTGGGAGCATGGACCGGAGGAACCATCGGCTCTCTCACTGGAGCATATGCAGGGCAACGAATTATGGGAGCATTGCCAAATCAAGTACGCCTTCCAAAAGGTCTTTCACTATCTCAACGTCTGTATGTTGAAGATTACTCTGAGAAGGATTGGAACCCTGATGCGTTTGCATACTCACTCGCTCTTCCTGATGGCACACTCAAACCGCTTACCTTAAAAGAAGCGCAAGCACACGCCATTAAAGCTCGCGATGAAGGCGATAACGATATAAAGATTTTTGCTACAGAAAAAACGCCAACCTCCCTTGATCCGCATGATGCAAAACTATTAAATACACCCCTCTTTGAAAGAGTTGATGATGGGAAAATGCGCATTATGCACCCCATGGCAACCGCTGCAGCACTTCCTCGCCTTTCTCAAGTCGCACGCTTTAAGGGACTTTCGCAGTTATATGAAGAACGTTTAGAAGAAGCGCGACGCAAAAGAATTGATCCGGCTAAGATTGCACAACTAGAAACAGAAGTCGCTACCTATAAAGGACTGCTCCATCAAGAACAAAGAGGACTACCACCACTCTTTTTTATGCACCCTCAACGCCCTGATGTACCTTTCCGCTTTGTACTCAAAGAGGAGCAAGATGCCCAAGGAGACAACGGTATCTCTCGTGTATTTGATGCGTCAGGAAAAGAAGAAGTTATGCCTCTTGCCACATGGTCACCTCGCAGGTCACTCATCCCTCATCTCGCCAAAGTAGGAACACGAGCAACACTCTTTGGCCTTTTGCACAAACTCTTTCTCACAGTAAAAAAGCAAGCGGTGTTTGAGCGACTTATTAATGATAAAGACCTTCCCGCTTTACTCTCTTCTCATAAACCGAACAGCTTTATTGCCTCTCGTGCAGCCTCTAGGTTTGCACAAGACTCACTTATAACTCTGAGTAATATATTTACGTTCAAGCAAGCGCGCCTTCTTCTTGGAACGGTTGCTTTGATCCTTTCTCTGCAGTGGTTAGAAAAGAAAATATCATCCCTCGCACAAAGAAAAAAACTTCTGAGTCCTTTTGTAAAACTGAGAGAGAAAGTTACAAGTTCACTTCTTTCAAGCTATCACAACCTACGAGATGACAAAGCTTCATGGGAGGATGACCTTGTAAGAACAACAAGAAATGTTACAGAAGGCGTACTTGACTACGTAAAAGATAATGGCGTGTTTGGTTCTCTGCCTTTGGCAGTAACTGCAGAGTATCTTATTACAGGAAACATCAGTGCTCCGGCTCAAATGTCCTCAGGAATTACAACATGGTTTGCGACAAGCAATGTGGCACAAAAAGTACTTTCTACGGCTTTCGGAGTCGTTGTTCCCGGCTATGAACCAAAACAGTTTTCACCATCCTTCTTTCATAAAAAGCGATTTATAAAAGATGAAAATGGTGCGATTGTTGGAGAAGAGGATAACCCCTATTACTCATATCTCTTCCAGCCTCTCAGACAGTTGATGATTGCGTTTTATACACTGCAAGGAATGGACTCTACCTACACACATCAATTTGCTCGTTACGCTGCTCAAGAGCAAGTGTACCTCAAAGCCCTTCTGTCAAAGTATCATGAGAAAAAACACCTAAGAGAGTCTACAAAGCAGATTGAAGAAGACCTCAAAATATTTATCGCTGCTGCCCTTGAACCAAAAGGAGCAACCTTTATCAGCAAGCAAGCAAAGCGGTTTGGTTATAAAAAACTCGGCAACGCCCTTTCATACGCAGACCTTCCCTCAAAAATGTATATACGGGCGCTCTACAAAACACATGGATGGGTCCTACCAATCATCTGCTGCTATATCGCACAACCATTCACAAAAGTTTTGCTCGATAAAGTACGTGACATGCCGCTTCCTCAGCAGATAGGCATAGGATTTGGTGTTGTCGCAATAACAATGCCAATCTTACGAGTGCTCGTTTCTGGCCCAGGAAAGCAACTCTTTACAAAAGCCAAAAACATGTTTCAAACAGCAAAAAAATGGATCAAATCATTTCGCACTAAAAAGAAAAAAACAAGGAGTCTTTCATGATAAAACGAGTCTTGCTCTACACAACACTCTTTATGTCGCTTGGACATGTATCTGCAACCGGAGCAAGATCTCCCGAACGAAGCTGGCTAAGACGTGCTGCAGGACGCGCTCTCAGGGTTGCGGGGAATGCTGCTAGAAGGGTCGGCCAAGCAGGTACGGAATTTGCAGTTCAAGCAGGAACAGCTCTTGCAGACGCAGCAAATCGCACTTCAGAAGCTTTAGCTGTAGGTGAACGAGAGAGGGCAAGAGCTCGGGCAACGGACGCTATTCGAGACGCATTACGTGATGCCGGCGGCTCAAGCATGTACGGAGGCTATTTCGACGAGTCTGTTTGCATAACCCACTACGACCGTTATGGAAGAACCACTAATTACACCTTCCCAAGTGTAGCTGCCAAGAAAAGGGCAGAAGAAGCAATACAAAAGATTCGAGAGCAAGAAAGAGCAGATCTTCAAGCTATAGAACAACGTAAGCAAGATCGTATAAATAATGCCCTACAAGGCGCAACAGATGCAGGGCGTGAAATGCTCAAAAGCCTCGCACAAAGAGGTGAAGCTGAAAAAGCTGCTGCTGCTGCTGCCAGAGAAGAAGCTCGCATAAAAGATCAAAGAGAGCGAGAGTTTGAAGCCGGTCGCCTTGCTCACCAAAAAAGAATGCTCCTCTATGGCGTTTTAGGCGCGATCGGTATTGTTGGTGCTTACTGGCTTATCCCATACCTCTTAAAAGACAAACCAACAATCATTGAACCGGGTGACACAAATATCCTGACACTCAAAGAACGCCTTATGAACAAGTGGCTTGGCATTAAACCTCCTCAGCCTCGTATCGCGGAGTTTCACGCAAACAAAGAACTTGAAGAACGTATGAAACGAGAAATTAGTGCTGACAGACATGCTATTGAATCAGGGGGCAACCTGACAAACAAGATGTTCTTTGGCGAGCCCGGCACCGGAAAAACAATGATGGGCGTTGCACTCGCAAGTGAGATTGGCGCAAAATTCATCATCATCAGGGGATCTGCCTTTAAACCACTCTCTCCTCAGCAAGCTGTTGCTCAAGCTAAGAAAATCTTTCGCTTTATTAAAACAGCTCAGGGACAGGTTGTTGTTTTCTGGGATGAACCGGATGAAATGTTTGAGCGAAGACAAACAAACAAAGATGTCTCTGTTCTCAATACCTTTCTCGCATTTTTCCCTAAGCCGCATAGCAAAAAGTATATGCATATTTTTGCGACAAACCGGCAAGATGTAATTGATAAAGCAATTTTGAGTCGTATTGGATCATACATACAGTTCCCCCTTCCAAATAAAGACACACGTATGAAACTCTTTGAAACCTATATCAATAAGATACTAGTTAAAGAAGGTGTGCTTGTTGAAGAGGAGGTTTTTCAAGGTCTTGATGTTCTTGCCGAACTCTCCGACAAGATGTCACCAAGAACAATTGAGTTTCTGTGTATTGAGTTCGCTCGAGAAGTATATGCACAAAATAGTCCGGCACTAACGCTTGAAATAGCAAAAACAGTACTACAGAGAAGGAAGAAAGATGATGCTGATAAAAATAACTTTGCCTACTAGTATTGCTTGCTCTCTGCTTTTTTTGGTGATGCCTTTGTGTGCAGATATTATAACTTACAATACCGCTCGCACACACTTACAAAGACTTTCGCCACATGCAACAACAAACCTCTATCAGGCAAATCTTAATCCATCTGCTCTGATCACCTCGTTTGATCATATTTTTGGAAACCCTTCAAGCCCCGATAGTGCTTTTACGTATGTTTTGGCTCGCGTTGCACGTGAAGCAAGCAAACTTACCAGCACATCTGCGTTCTCATCTCTACAAGCAGAGCAAAAGAAAATTACAACCTTTATCTCTCGCTCTCGCGCTCAACTGCTCAGAGCACTGCCTGCCGATCAGAAGAAAGTAAAAGAGGGACGTGTAAACAGCTTTCTCCAGCACCTCGAACAAATCCTTACAAGCAACATCCAGCAGCATACAAAAGCATGGCGACTGAGAAAGCGACTTCTTATAGGAGCACTCTTATTCCTTGTAGGCACCTATGGTGTAAAAAAGATTGTTGACTACAGAGCTACAAAGAAACAGAAACAACCCCTCGCACCAGTGACCGTCTTACCAGAACGATTTGATCGATTTGCGCAAGATACATACGCAACAGTACAACAAAAACTGTCAGAGCCGGTTCAGACAAGAAAACCTGATACCGCTAACCCCTTTACGCTCTTCGTAAAAACACTTTATCCGTCGTATCGGGTTGACCCAACAGAGCTGAAAAAACATGCAAAAAAACAAATGAGTGGTAGTGACTTTGTTCGCAGAGATCTACGACTACATGAAGAAGCACAACAAGCTGCAAAGGAAGTCTATGGCTGGCTCCATAACGCTGGAAACAAAGCTGTAACATATGCCGCTCGTAAGGCACAAACGTATATGAACCGTACAAAGAAGTAGTTCTACAAACCGGCTGCTTTTCGCTCATCGTTATAAGGACTCTTTTTCAAGATATCTCGTATCTTTGCGATAAGAGCATTTTTTTGCGACCGACTTAATGTAACAGAGCCGTTCTGCTCATACTCACTGTATAGATGATCAAAGATACCATGTACCTGCTCAGGAGCTCGCTCTCGGTAGTACGGCCAACGTGGAATCATATCGACAAAGGCTTTGTGCGCTCTTGTATTGTTTTCATATGAACTGGTCAGATAGTTATAGAGAAAACCAAGTAGCATTATCCCGCCAAAAAGCTTCCCAGAGGTTTTTGCAAGGCGTGAGCCATTTTGACCTCTATCAAAGTAATCATCCGTTAGCTTGCTCAAGCGCGGCACCCTCCACATCAAAAATGATGTAAGAAGCAAGCTCTTAAGCAAAAGACCAAACGAAAGTGACGACGTAAGACGTTTACCTGCAGGAACAAAGGCATCAAAACCAGTTACATACGTAAGAAAGTTTTTCTTATTCTCTTCTTGTTCCCATGCTGCAGACGCAATAGCTTTAATCGCATTAAAGATTTCAACCGTCCGCGTAATACCGATGAACGAGGTGTTACCTTTTTGTTTGTATCGCTGATACAGAGGCTCAAAAAGAACATGCATCTCACGCTTAAGGTGCTCTTTATGCTCTGGCCACTTCTCTACAAATTCTCGCAACTTTTTACGTTGATGCCGTACCGTAACTTTTAAAAAAGCAAAGCTCAGCAGCTTTCTCAGCAGAATAAAACCAGCCCCGGCACCAAGCATCGTAAATGCTTTTTTCTGAAGTTCATCATCACGCCCTCTCTCTTCGTTAGCTCTTATCAATAACATTCCTGCTCCGCCAAAAAACCCAACAGGTATCACATGCTGCACATGCTCCCAGAGCTTGGTCGCCACTGCTTGCACCTTCTTACGAAAAACACTTCTATTTGTTTTTTCGAAAAGGTTTGCCTGTAAGTACGCCATCTGTTCATGGTCTGTTACGATCTCTTGCTCCTGTTTTTCAGAAGCGTGCAGGCCACAAGCCATAAGAAAAAGTAAGGCTAACATAAGCTGTTGTTTACGCATCAGGTCCCTTCTCCTTTTCTTCTACTATCTCTTTTTTCATACGCTTCTTTCTTTTAAAAAAAGAGAGCAATGATGGCCGTGAGTACTTTTTACGAAACTCCTTTTTCTTATGGGCATACACATCACTATACAGTCGTTCTATAAGCACAATGGCCCCATAGTAGTTTGTCTTCTCCAAGAAATAATTCTCGCCATGCTTTTCAAATGATGCATGTAACGCATCAAACAAAGGCCATAACTCTTCTCGCGTCTTCTCACGGTGCTTACTGCGCCACTCATAGATAAAGTTAACAAGTAAACGTCTCTCATTGTTCTTTAAAAACTTTTTAACCGGTGTCTTTATAGAGAAATAGAGTGAGTGCAGCACTGCATACATCAAAGAAAAGAGAAGAATAGCTTTATACGACCTGCGAGTATCGGCACTATTCCACCATCCAGCAAAAGACTTACCAAAGACATTACTTGTTCTCTCGTTTGCTAACTGATAACTCAATAACCCCAGGGTTACGGCAACATAAGAAGGCACAGCAAAATCAAAGTAATTTCTAGCAATATTACGCACCGTGCTCAGAGCACTCTCCTGTTGAACAACTTGCAAGAAAGGAGGGACATGTTTGCCATACTGATTGAGTTGCTTTAGCTGTTCACCTTTCTGCTTCTCTTCGCTTGTCTGGTCGGTTTGATTGGCAGGTTGAGGCTCACTCTTTTTTGCAAAAGATGGCAGAGGCATACCAAGTAAACAAAGTGTGATTGTAATCAGAGAGATTTGTATCTTTTTCTTCATAAGACAATTGTATCAAAATAGAAACACTTTTTCACATGGTTTTGCATTTTTTTCTCCGCAAAAAGCAGAGAAAATGCGCCTCAACCTGCTTTAAATACCAAGCCTTGTTTTCTCTCTTTTAAAAAAACTATGCTGACAGCATGATGCAGTACTTTTTTTTCTTCACCCTCCTTTTTCCTGCACTGCTCTCTGGCAATATTTTTCTTGGTATTGGACGAGCACTCCTTACCAATAACTTTCATGTTATACAAAACGGTATTGCCTATCGGTCGGGCACTATGTCAGCTAAAAATCTTGCTCAAAAAATAAGAAAGTATGGCATCAAAAGTGTGGTAAACCTGCGGGGAAAACAAACAAATCAAAAGTGGTGGATAGAAGAAAGCACACTACTCAAAAAATATGGCATCTCATTTTATAACGTCAAAATGTCTGCTCACATGCTTCCCCCTCGCGCGCATATTCTTGAACTCATACATCTTTTTCATACCGCAAAGCGCCCTCTTCTTATTCATTGCCATGCCGGTGCCGACCGCACCTCTCAGGCAGCAGCGCTCTGGAAACGTATTATTGAATCGTGTGATACACGAACAGCTCTGAGGCAATTATCAAGCTCGTTTGGCCATATTAAACGACGCTATCCCGCCATGGAGTACTTTTTACGCCTTCTTCCTGAGAAAGGAGCAGAAGCGTGGATTAAAAAATATTACTATCCTGAAAATCACCCCTCTGTAGGAGTATCTTTACCATGAACAAATACGTACGCCCCTTATTACTCCTTCTTTGTGTGCAAACTGCAACACACGCAAAATATGTTCGCGGTCAAAAGCTCTCGCTTCAACATTTAGCTAACACTACCGAAACACAAGAACGCCTCTTAGGTAAAGAGGCAGAAGATCCAACAACTCCTTCTCCAAAAGAACCTACCACCAGTAAGGGAGGTACACCGGCAGCAAAACCACAAGCCGCACACCCACAAGCTGGCCAACCTCAAAGCAGAGAAGAAGCTGTAAAAATCCTCTCTCAGTTTTTAGAGAAGCTGTATAACGTTAATCCGCAGATGGCAATCGAGCTTTCAAAAAACCCTCAGCTTGCCCTGCAATATGCCCTTAATCCGCAAGCTGCAGCGCGGCTCTTCTCTGCTGCAAAGGGCGGCAACAAGTCATTTCTTGAGAAGGTGAAAGGGTCACTTCTTTCATGGAAGCAGAGGCTTTCACTTTCATCAGCAAAACAAGCTGCATTTGGGTTTCTTGGCCGCTCTGTTTTGCGTGTATGGGATAAAGTGTTTGATATGATTGCAAAAGTCATGGAGCTCGTCGTTGGCAAAGACAAGTTTTATCAAATGAACAAAGATGGTTCGGTTAAAGTAAACACAGGCCCTCCTCTGCGTGGCCCAGCAGGAATCATAAAAACAGGAGACCCTCTCCCTCTTTTGGTAACGGTTAAGAAGCAAGATCTTCTAGGAAGAGTTGGAAGGTATCAAGAACCTTCATCATGGTATATGGCGCGGCACAGCAAGCAGCAGATGCTTGCCCTCATTCAAGGTGCAGCGATTGAAAAAACCGTAAAAGCCCTTATCTCCTCTCTTGAGCGTGCCGTAATTCGCCCTTTCCTGAGTGCACAGCTTGCCCTTCCTGAGTGGAAACTTTCTTACGAGCACTACATGCTCTTTATGTATGAAAAAGCATACCCAGGAGAAAACATCCTCGACCCAGAAAGACTCTGTGAACGCATGCATGCCCACATAACCAGTAAGCACTTCAAAAAACAAACAAAGCCACCATTTGAACTTAATGAAGTTCTTGCCATACGAGACAAAGCAACACAAAAGAAGCAGCTTGAACGAAAAATTCTTGAACACATGAGCAAAAGCTTCGCTCCATTACAAAGCGTTCTTGAAAAAGGTAACCAAGATTTTTCTGTTTTCGAAAATCGTGAGGCAGAACTTCGCGCTCAGCTGGAAAAACTAAAAAAAGGACAAGGTGTATATCTTGTGGCAAGAAACCCTGAAAAAGAACAGCTGAAAGATGTTGTCATGCGTGAAGCTAAGAACCTTGGAAAAGGTGTCAAAGAGGATGCAACCATGGCCGCAATGATGACATCACCCTTCCTTCTTGCAATTCCAATGACGCTTGCTCTGACACAAGAAATTGCAATCTCTTTGCCGAAAGCTCTCGTACAGAAATTTGCGGGATCAACAGCTCCTGAGCACGTACCTGACAATACACGTCAACTTGCTGCCATCAGATTACAGGCACTTCTCTTCTCACGCATTCTCCACCTCATACGAGATAACAAGAAACCGATCGGCAAAACAGTCATAGCGCTACGACTCTCTGGTGAACAAGGCTCATTTGATAAGAAAAACTTCTTGCTCATATCACCTCTCGCGCAACACCGACTCCTTGCAATGCAAGAAAAATTGATCAAAACCTATCAGACATTTATTGAACCTGACCTCCGTAGTGCAATTAATAATATGAGCTACGAGCAGTTTATTACCAAGCTCATTCTTCCACGCCTCCTGACAAAGGCGATGCCAAAAACTGCTGCTGCCAAACTTGCTCAACTCTCTGGTCGAGAAGACCTTCTTGACGAACATGGCAACCTGAGTGAGTCATATATTGCACAACACCAAGATCATGTCGAAGCTTTCATGGAAGGAAGCTTTCATACCGTCATTGCAACGGTTGAGTTTATCGCAGCTGTTAAGAGCTTTATGAGAATGGAAAAGCTTGCCGGTAATTACGTAAAGCTCTTTGATAGCATTGATAATGTGCTCTACCACGTACACCAGATTGGCGCTGCACAAGGCATTAATCCAGACAACCTTCTCTCGCGTGGGGCAAAGCGGCTTTACCGTAAGCTCCCATTTGCAAAGTCAGAACAAGATAAAATGAAGACAGCACTCTTTACACTTGCCCAAGAGCGCCGCTACGACCATATCATTGAACAAGTGCCAGGCTTTACCTTACAAGATCCAGTACTCCTCACTATGCAAGCGGCCTTGATTGAGCGAGCGGCACAGAAGAGAAACGGAACACACACTCCACAAGCAGGAGAGTACACCGTTGATCAATGGCTCGATGCATTACAGGAGCATGTTTCAGGCATCAAAGCGAAAAAAGACTTTAAACGAAATGAGTTTTTTGGAGGAAAAGCTGCAACGGCTGAACAAATTAGAAGAGAAGCTGAACGCATCAACCAACAAGCACGTAGTTCTGTACGCAATTTGCTCACAGGATTATCTGATGCCTTCATTACCTTGCATGGCGCCTATCACGACTGGGGCATACGAGACTTTTTAACAATAGTCGACCGCACAGGAGTTGGCATAACCGCTATTCCAGGAAAAGCACTTATGATGATTGCATCACATGCTGTCGTTCCTCACCTTGTAGGTAAAGGCCTTGAGTATATTTTCTCAAAAACACTCTTACCCCTCATGGCGCGCATACGACTCTTCCATCATCCAAGCCTTCAGTCAGCACTCATGCGTACCGTTGCAGGCCTATTGTCCACCGCTGAACAAGCAGCTGGCGTCAGAGAAGATGAGCGTAAAAGTTTTGGTTACCGTATTGGACATGGTGTCTCAAAAACATTGCTCGAGGGTTTCCATAAGGGTGGCCCTACAGGCGCCGTCATGCGTGGCATAAGATACGTGCAAGGAGCATTGGGTGGCGTACGCATGCTTAACCCGTTTGGTGATGGCTCAGATGAGGACGATGAAGAGATACTTGATGACAACGATTATGTTGATGACACTCCTCAATCATCAGCCCCACAGGCACTAGTTCATCACACTCCTGCACCGCCCGTAATGGCTTAAGATGCCTCTGTTTGTTTATCTGTATACCATGTAACAAAGGCATGCAACGCAAACATGCGAAACGACCCAACACGAGCTTTTTCTTCTTCAGATAGAAGCGCAAATGCTTTCTGAGCCCCAGAAGGAACAAGGAGATAGTTAAAGGGTTGCCCCGTATCTGCAGGAATAGCGCTCTCGGGTGCTTGCAAAACACCATGCTGCTCGCCAATGAATGTTTGTTTTTCATCGCCATTGCAGTAAGCAAGAAAGATCTTGAGTGAAGCCTTATTATTGTCCTGCGCCAAGGTAAGCAGGCCTTTCACACCAAGACTTTCATATACAAATTTTGCCATAAACCCCGGAAAGTTTGTGTAGGCATCCATATACATACCAGCATCATCAGCAAGCACAGGAGCTTTGCACTGTGCATATGCTAAAGCAGCCTTCTCGTGTGCTATTGCCTCTTGATCATGCGTTTGTCGTTCTGGAAAATCGACAGCAAGATGGCGAACCTCCACGTCACTGAGAGCCTTTTCTATGTAGTTTTTGGAAAACAGGAATTTATAGCGATTACCCGTTGCGTAGTAGATAACAGTTTTATTCATAAGCAAGTGTGCCTTCTCTGTGTATAAAAAATAGGTCGCAATCGTACCACACCGACCCATCATCCCCTACGAAAAATCACGCGGTATGTAGGGAATCCCAAGCCGCATAATATCTGGCAAAGACACATACCCCTTTTCAACATAGTCGTACGCGCTATGAGACATCGGCTTCATACCAGCATTGCATGCCATCTTTATGAGCGATGAAAGCGTTATATCTTTTTGCAAAACCACATCCATTGCATCTTTATGAGCGAGCAACAATTCTGCAAGCACCACCCTTCCGCTATACCCGGTATATGAACAAGCCTGGCATCCAACACTGTGCGCATACGTTGCAAGGTTCCAATGCAACGCATCGCACCACGATTTTTGTTGCGCAGAAAGAGCAACCGTACGCACACAGGCATTGCAATTTCTTGGCACAAGCCGCTGACCTATAACACCAGAAAGACATGACGCTATCATTGAAGGGTCGTTACCCATTTCAAGAAAACGCAGCAATGCTGCAGGAGCAGATGACGTATGTAGAGATGAAAAGACAAGATGCCCTGTTAAAGATGCCTCAAGTGCAACCTGTGCCGTTGCACGATCACGCATCTCTCCAATCATAATGACATCTGGATCTTGCCGTAAAAGCGATCGGAGAGCCCGAGCAAACGTAAAGTCTCCTTCTTGCCGCACAAGACTTTGTGTAACACCAGAGAGGCGATACTCTATGGGGTCTTCAAGCGTTACCACATTTCTTTGTGATCTGCGCACCGACTGTAACAACGCATACAGTGTTGTTGTTTTCCCCGACCCGGTTGGACCACAGACAACAAAAAAACCACTTTGCTGTTCACATATTGTCTGACAGGTGTCACGTATCGTATCAGGCAACCCTAAGGTATGAAGTGTTGATGCGGCATCTGCATGATGAAGAAGCCGTAAAACCAGCTTCTCTCCGCCGTTGGTTGGAAACGTTGCGACACGAACATCAACTAAAAGATGCTCGTACTGCAAACGTACCGCGCCATCTTGCGGCATATGGGTACACGAGGTATCCATACCGGAAAAAACTTTAATGCGATTGATGAGAGCGCGCGCAATTTCTGACTCAAAAATATCGTACAGCACGAGCTGGCCATGCACACGCACCCGCACACGAATACCAAATGCCATAGGCTCCATATGGACATCAGAGACATGTGTTGCAATACAGTGACTCAGGAGCGTATCGAGCAAACCTGTTGCCGAATAGTGATACTCACCCTGAGTAAAAAGGTGATACATCTACCCCAGCTTGTATCCAATAAAACAGCCACCCACAGCTGAAAGACAAAGAACGACATGTGTACGTGCCCATGCAACAACACCTGCAAGAAGGCTTTGTACATGCTCGGGAGAAGAAACCCCAACTTGCTGCTTAACAACAGGCCATTGAATCGTCACCGCGCCACTATGGTGAAGAATGGCAAGAACCAAAACAGATGCAGCAACGGCAATAAAAGCACTTTTAAAATACTTCTTAAAAAGAAAGCCGAGAGAGAAACCTGCTGCAAACGCAATTCCTATCTGAAAAATATGTGACGAGGAGCCAGCTATATCCTTGCTCCAGCTGTCAAAATTAAATGATGAAACCTTCTGTTTGAGTGCGCCGACAAGCCCTGGTTCTACCGCAGGCTTTGGCACAGGTGTCATGTTTTCCATGGTATCCCTCTTTGTTCTAAACAATATCATACGCTGCGTACCTAGTATCTTAGTGTACGAAGTATGGACGACTCATCTCTACTGTTTAGAAAAAAGTTTGCTCAGCACGCACAGGCAAGGAGCACACTATAGAAAAAGGCTCCGTTTTCACGGAGCCTTTTTTGTTGTCTAAGAAAGCTTATCCAACCAGGTCTTTCAATTTCTTACCGGCGCGAAACTTCGGCACACGCTTTGCAGCGATACGCATTTGTTTCCCTGTTGCTGGGTTAATACCCATACGTTCTTTGCGTTTCAACACAGTGAACGAACCAAAGCCAGTTAAAGTAACTGAGTTACCCTTCTTCAAGGTACCTTCGACACACTTAATGAATGCTTCCAAAGCATTCTTACATGATGTCTTAGGCATCTTGGTGTCTTTTGCCATCTGCTCAATGAGCGCAGCTTTGTTCATAGTATCTCCTTAGGGGGATAACATACAATGACTCACTAATACGACACAAAAGACAAACACAAAAAGCAAGAAGCGATGCAGATACTCAAGGTTTGCCTCTCTAAAGTCAAGCAATCAGAAAATACTCTTAAAAACTCGATATTTTGATACACTGCGTTCCTCTTTTCGAAGTTGAAAATCATCGGCGAGCACTGCCACACTTCTCCCTCTGATCAGTACAGAATGATAAGGAATAGCGAAATGGTTACAGTTTTCTTTAAAACATACGGATGTCAGGCCAACGTTGCCGACTCAGCAGGCATAAATACCTTTCTGCAAGGCCTTGGTTGCACAACCGTTGATGCCGAACATAAAGCCGATCTGATTATCATAAACACCTGCGCTATTCGTGAAAAAGCTGAACAAAAGCTCTACTCATACCTTGGACAAATTCTTCCGCTCAAACAAGAGCGTAGCTATCTCAAGGTAGGTATCATTGGCTGTGTTGCCAGCTATCGAAAAAAAGACATGCTCACACGTTTTGATCACGTCTCTTTTGTTTCTGGTGCTCGTGATGACCGAGGAACATTTCTTACCTACCTGAGCAATGTTGTTGTGCAACTCCAAACAGCCAAACAACTCTTTATTGATGAAGGCCGCGTTGAAAAACAAAGCAAGGGACAAGATCGGGATATTAAAAAAGTAATTCGAGAACGAGGCCTGCGTCTTCCTCAAGCCCAAGATGGGAAAAAAGCTGCCATGGGCGGCATGTGTGGCGGAGACACTTCAGGCAGTGACGACATTGTAACCAGCCCACAAGAGAAGAAAAAAACCGTCAAACGATCGTTTGTAAACATCACAACAGGCTGCAACAACTACTGCACGTATTGCATTGTGCCGTTTACACGTGGCCGCGAAGAAAGCTTTCCTCTCGACGATATTGTCATGCGTGTTGAGCACGACGTACAGGCAGGAGCGAAAGACATTACGCTTGTCGGACAAAATGTTAACTCATACACCTGCCCAGAGACAGGAGCAGGGTTTGCAAAGCTTCTGGAAGCTGTCGCTCTGATCCCTGGCACATTTTGGGTACGCTACATCAGTCCTCATCCAAAAGACATGACAAATGATGTACTCGAAACCATGGCACGCTATAAAGACAAGCTGTGTGGCTGGTGCCACTTCCCTCTGCAAGCAGGGTCGACACGTGTACTCGATCTTATGAACCGAACATACACAAAAGAAGAGTACCTCAACCAAATTTCACAGATCAGACGTATCCTGCCACATGCAACCATAACCACCGACATTATCGTCGGTTTCCCCGGTGAAACGCATGAAGAGTACCTCGAAACACTTGAGGTCATGGAAGCGGTTCGTTTTGATCTGATTTACTCGTTTATCTACTCACCAAGAAAGTACACAAAGGCCTTTAAAATGGGTGATCCGATAGCATCTGAAGAAAAATCTGAGCGACTCACTCGGCTACAAAAGAGACACAAAGAAATCTGCCTTGAGAGAAATTCAGCCTATATTGGAAAAAAGATGCGAGTATTGGTTGAAAAACGAGCATCAAGTGGTAGACTCCTCGCTCGCAGTGAAGGAAATCATCGCATCTTCTTTGAGGGAGACGATAGCCTGATTGGAACGTTTACACAGGTTCTTATTGTGAGTGCAGGTCCAGCCGATTTACGAGGCGAACACGCACAGACAACCTAAAGGCATTGATACAAGAGCGGCGGCATAGCCAAGTGGTAAGGCAATGGTCTGCAAAACCGTGATCCCCGGTTCAAATCCGGGTGCCGCCTCCAAAATCCTTCTTACAATCCACCTGCCGGGATGGCGAAATTGGTAGACGCAAGGGACTTAAAATCCCTCGGACGTAAGTCTGTGCCGGTTCGAGTCCGGCTCTCGGCACCACTTTTCAACTTCACTTTTTTTCAACCGTCTCTATAAAAAATCGCCCCTGCTTTTCACAGGAGCGATACTTACTCTACAAAGAATTATCTCTTTACACAGAAGCTTCAGGATCACGCCCAGCTCTCTCAAATCTTCGGCGTCGCTTCCGCTTTGGCTCTCTTTCTGGGCCATCACCATCTGGTGATGCAGCTACGCGCCCTCTCTTTGGACTACCTCCAGATACAGTCATTGTGCGACGACGCGAACCTCTTCTCGACCTCACTCCTCGTCTTCTTCTCGTCGGCGAACACACACCTCGTGGAGTTCTGCTCCCAGACCCACCGCCTCCTCCAGAACCTGATCCAGCTCCCGCGCCAGCACCTGCACCGGCTGCTGAACGGCCCTCTGTCGCAGGCTCGTCAGCTACCTCTAAAGTTTCTACAAGTTCTTCAGGTGTTTGCGTTAATGATCGAATAAAAATACCATCATCCATCGTCTGGCCTGTTGGATCCATTTCTTTTGCACGCTCACGGTAATACTCCGTATATTTTTTATGATAATACTCATGATACTTTCTCTGCATATAAGCACCACGCATATATTCGTGACCAAAAACATCACTCATTTGTCTTGCTATATAAGTCAGAATCACTGAACGCTCATCCTTTTCAATCATCTGCTCAACAGGCAACTTGGCAAGACGATAAACTAAATCGCAGATCATCTTTTGTGGTGCATAAGAATCACAGCCTTGAAACCTCGTTGTATAATAGGTAAACAGCTGATTACCTATATCTATATTTCCGAACTTTCTTCCATTTCGAGTAAATGGTTTATCACGAGTCTCATCAAAACGATAGAGAAGTGCCTCTATGACAAAAAGGCGTTGTGCATCACTCCATAAAGATGTTCTATCTACAAACGTTTCCCACTTTTTCTTACCTTTCCACAGATATCCAGCTAAGCCGTCATAGACTGCTTTGATTTTTTTCTTTTTGCTCTCTTCTAATGCACGCTCATCTTCTCCAAAAACAGCTCTCGGATCTGGTGTTTGTGAAGCACAGCATGCAGCTTGTGAAGCGTCTGCATCACCTTCTTCATACCAGCTTGCTGGCGTCGCAGCCACGGATGCATCTGCAGCAAAAAGCCCCTGCCCCATACAGACAAGCGCTGCAAACATGTATATGTGTTTCATCATTCTGTTCCCCTCTTTTTTTGTAAGCTTTGTTACTGTCCATGAGTAAAAACTATTAAAAAGTTTTTATAAAGCGGGGGGCAATGTATAGGAAAAACAAAAAAAGTCTTGGTAAAACCTGGTTCGCTTTGCATTTTTTTCCCCGATCAAGTACCTTCTCTGCCCTTCATAGTACAGTTTTATTTTGTCAAAACGCGCATCCATTTTAAAGGGGTTTTCATGGCACTACACGTTGGTCTTGTTGGGTTACCAAATGTTGGCAAATCAACATTATTTAATGCTTTAACAAAGGCAAGCATCCCTGCTGAAAACTACCCATTCTGTACTATTGATCCGCATGTTGCCGTTACCGAAGTTCCTGACGAGCGTCTCAAAAAAATGGCAGCCATTTTTGCATCTAAAAAAATTATTCCTGCAACGGTGCAGTTTGTTGATATCGCAGGCTTGGTGAAAGGTGCTGCAAGTGGCGAAGGACTTGGGAATAAATTCTTGAGCAACGTAATGGAGACCGACCTCATTCTTCACGTCGTACGATGCTTTGAAGACAAAGACATTACACACGTTGCAAATCATGTTGATCCTCTCTCAGACTTTGAAACAATCGTCACCGAACTCTGTCTCAAAGATATGGAATCTCTTGAGAAGCGCTTGAAGAAAATTGACATGCTTATGAAGAAGGCAAAAAGCAGTGGTAATGCGCAAGAAGTTAAAACGCTTACCGCAGAGCAAGAGCTTTTGCACACTCTGCAACCACTTCTTGATTCAACCGATGCACAACATGTTATGACAACCGTTGCATCAGCTCTTGAAAATGATGTGACAACAATACCTCTTTTAACGGCTAAGAAATTTCTTGTTGTAGCAAACGTGGGTGAAGATGAGTTCGCTGAAGATGGCTACACAGACAATACGCACTACCAGGCACTTATTAACCACTTTGGCGCCGATAGGGTTATTGTTGCTTCTGCTCGCATAGAAGCTGAACTGGCTCAGATGAGTGAAGAAGAGGCGGCAGAGTTAAAACAAGATCTCGGCATTACGCAAACCGGTCTTGATAATATTATTAGAACGGCATACCAACACCTCGGTCTTATCACGTTTTTCACGTGTGGACCAAAAGAGGCTCACGCCTGGTCAATTACCAAAGGTACAAAAGCACCGGCAGCTGCAGGAACCATTCACTCTGATCTTGAACGTGGCTTTATTTGCTCTGAAACGTATCACTGTTCCGATCTCTTTGAAGCAGGGTCAGAAGCAGCATTAAAACAAAGTGGAAAAATTCGTACGGAAGGAAAAGAGTACATCATGCAAGATGGCGACACCGTACACGTCAGATTTAATGTGTAGAGGTTGTAGCCCTTACAAGGGGTTTTACAGAGGGATCACCCTTTCTTCGACACATCGCACATTCGTAGCACATACGAGCAGAATCTATGTCCCAATATTCTCTAATAGCTATGAGTCCCTTCAGGCACCCTTTGTGATATCCATGGTGACATACCTCAACAGGCTCAGTTCCCCACCCTCTCGATGCTGGAACAACGACCTCTTCACCTGCAAGAGAGCATAAACAAACGGGGCAGTCCTCTCCTTCAGGATCACTGTCATCTTCACTACCGTCTTCTGAAGCAGGTGCTGCAAGACGCCTTACTCTATCTTGCTCTCTTCTAATAGCATCCTTAGCTCTTTCGCCCTTGATGACATTACTCAGCGCCTCATCTTTTTGAGCAACCAATCGGATAGTAGTGTCCACCTCACGAGTCAGGTCTTTGCTAAATCTCATACTGAGTTCTCCACGTGCAACAAAACGATCGGCATCCAAAAGAACTGCTACCAAGTCGTCAGGACTCGCTAACTCAGCGCGTTGCCATTTTTTATACGCATCTCGCACCTTTTGACGAGCACCTTCCATTCTCTGCTCAGCTATACTATTCGCACGAGCTGATACAAGCGAACTCAGAGTTGTGCCAAACGCACTTCCTGTAAGAGCAGCGTATGCGACAATATCTCTCAAGCTGATGTTTTTAAAGCCACGAGCAAGGTAGTAACGGTATAATTTGAGTATGCGTTGGATGAACAACAACGGAACGGTAACGTTCTTGCGATGCGAGGCCCATTCTCTTCCTTTTTTTTCAGAGAAGAAACGAGCAATGTCAGTTGCTGCTAAAAGGAGTGTCAGTATTTTTCGCTTCTTCAGGTTTCTGCCAAGCTTTCTTGCTCCGCCATATGAAAACCACTCTGAAGCCGCTGCAGCTGAATCAAGAGCCAGGCCGTGCATTGTGTTTGCTCCCTCATCTTCCATGTCTGAAGCCGCTTCAGCTGAGTCAAGAGCCAAGCCGCGCTTTATGTTTGCTTCCTCATCTTCCATGTCAGCAAAATTTTCTGGGTTATAGAAAATCTCTGAGCCGATAGAGCTCAGAGCAGAAAACAGTGCTTGATTGCCTGCCGATCGCATATACAGTCTGTATAACCGAGAGATTTTTTTTCTTATGCGACGACGCAACTCTTTGCTTGTATCACCCTCGAGCCCCTCAAGCTCCTTAAGATCGTTCTCAATAACCTTGAGCTTGGTGTTGTATTCGTCCTCTTTCTTCAGACCTCTGTAGTCAAACAAGCGAGAAAGAACACCAAGTCCGCTCCCGATGCCAGTTGGTGCACCAGCCTTCACCGACGTAAGCGAAACCCCAATAAGAAATGTGATGCTATAGGCAAGAGTCTTTTTTATCATAGCTTCCTAACGCTACTCGCTGTGTAATCAGCTCTACACAGTGGACAGAAGGCAGAAGCTCCCTTTTTCTTTGTCCAGCCATCTAAACATTTATGATGATAAACGTGTTGGCACTGTCCTGTAGTCACGATTTTGCCGTATTCATCAATTTCACTAAGCAAACCCTCCGAGCAAATGGAGCAATCCTCGTCATATTTGTAGTCCCCACTTTCAAGAAGAGACTTCACCCTCTGTATATATTTTTCTCGTGCCGCTTTCTTTCTAGCTTCTTCTGCCTTGCGATCTTCTTCTGCCTTGCGAGCTTCTTCTGCCCTGCGAGCTTGTGCAACCCTGCGCTCTCCTTGTTTTTCACGAAGCAAGCGATCCAGCTTAGCACTAAGAGGTCCAGCATGGCCGTCTCCTCCCCCTTCAAGCATACGAAGTAAACGAAGCAACTCATAGTTGCCTGCTAGAGCTGCACGATTGAGAGTATTCTCCACCCCTATTTTTAGGACCCTCGCATCAGCGTCTCCAGCAGCAATATCATTTGCATACAAAAGGCCATTTGCATACAAAAGATCATTTGCTAATTGATATGTACCCCCAACTGGCCATTGCAATGTTTGGTATGCATCTCGTAATCTCTGACCATGAGCCTCCTGCCCCTCTCTCGCAACATCCTCACGAGCTGATGCAAATGCACTCTGAGTTGTGCCAAATGCACTTCCTGTAAGGGCAGCATATGTAATAATGTCTCTCAAGCTTATGTTTTTAAAACCGCGAGCAAGGTAGTAACGATATAATTTGAGTATGCGCTGGATGAACAACAACGGAACGGTAACGTTCTTGCGATGCGAAGCCCTCTCTCTTCCTTTCACTTCAGAGAAGAAACGAGCGATGTCTGTTGCTGCTAAAAGGAGTGTCAGTATTTTTCGCTTCTTCAGGTTTCTGCCAAGCTTTCTTGCTCCGCCATATGAGAGCCATTCTGAAGCCGCTGCAGCTGAATCAAGAGCCAAGCCGCGCCTTGTGTTTGCTCCTTTATATACCATGGAAACAAGATGTTCTGGGTTATAGAGAGCCTCTGAGCCGATAGAGCTCATAGAAGAGAGCAGTGCTTGATTGCCTGCCGATCGCATATACCTTTTGTGTAATCGATTGATTTTCTTTTCTATGCGACGACGCAGCTCTTTACTTGTATCACCCTCGAGCCCCTCAAGTTCCTTCAGGTCACCCTTAAGAACCTCAAGCTTGGTGTTATATTCGTCCTCTGTCTTCAGACCTCTGTAGTCAAACAAGCGAGAAAGAACACCAAGTCCGCTCCCGATGCCGGTTGGTGCGCCAGCCTTCACCGACGTAAGTGAAACCCCAATGAGCAGCGCAATACTGTATATAAGAATATTCTTCTTCATAGTCCCCCAAAACTCCCCTGTCAGATCATACATGTTATATCATCCTCTGATTGTATCACAAAGCCACAAATCAGCACAAGCATTATTGACCCGAGATGGAACAAAACCTCGCACCTTTATTACTCACTCAGTTCATCCCACTTCTTTTGCAACCCTTCAAGGTCACTTACAATCACTTCATATCGGTCAAGCGCATTCATATATGCATCGCTTCCATACTCATGATCGCCCATAACTTCTTCCAAGCGTTCCTTCTCTTTTTCAAGTTTTTCGATTGAGCGCTCAACCTTACTCAGCTCTCTTGAAGCCTGCTTGTGCAACGTACCCTGCTTTTGCCCATCACCAGTTCCTGCAGAATTTTCATCATCAATCCGAGAGTGTCTGTCAGGATACTGATAACAAAACTCTTCATAGGAACCAGGGAAAAGCGAAACTTTTTCATTATCAAGCGACAAGGTGGTATCAGATACATGGTCAATAAAGTCTCTATCGTGACTGACAAAGATAATCGTTCCCTGATAATTTTGCAGTGCTTTATACAAAACTTCTTTCGATGCAAGATCTAAGTGGTTGGTCGGCTCGTCAAGAAGCAAAACATTTGCATTTTTACAAAGCACTTTTGCCATCGCAACACGGTTACGCTCTCCTCCACTCAAAACTTTTGTTTTCTTATGAACATCATCCCCTGAAAAAAGAAAGCAACCAAGCATCATGCGCACCTTTTCTCTCATCTCAGGAGAAGCTGCACCATATACCTCTTCTAAAACGGTCGCATTTGGCTTGAGAACATGCACCTGCTCTTGCTCAAACACCGCAACACTGACGTTATGCCCAAACGTTACCTCACCGGCATCAGCAGCAACCTTGCCCATCAGGCAGTTTAATAACGTTGTTTTTCCTTTCCCGTTTGGTGCAACCAGTGCAACCTTTTTGCCCCGCTCAATTTCAAACGTTACATCTGAGAAGAGATGCTTATCTCCAAACGACTTTGCAAGTCCATCAACTTTGAGCACAACACTGCCCGCACGCTCAGGCACAGGAAGCGGCACACTGACACGCTTACGACGCACAACTGATTCTATAATTTCGATACGAGCAAGCTGCTTCATCATACTTTGCGCCATCTTCGCTTTACTTGCCTTCGACTTAAACTTTGCAATTGTCTCTTTCATCCGTGAAATTTCTTTTTGTTGCGCAATGCGTGCCGCCTCTTGTGCAGCCTCTCGATGCTCTTTTTGATCACAGTATGATGAATAGTTACCTTCATACTGTGTTAAAGCACCGCGCTCAACTTCAAAAATCTTTTCACATGCATTATCAAGAAAGTAGCGATCGTGACTTATGAGCAAATATCCCTTTGCACTTCTCTCAAGGTAGTCGCAAAACCATTCCTTTGACGGAAGATCAAGGTGGTTTGTTGGTTCGTCAAAAAAGTACATATCAGCGTCTTGCAGCAAGAGCTTTGCCAGCACCACACGCATTTGCCATCCCACACTCAACTCTGCAACTGGTTGCGTAAACTGCTTCACCTCAAAGCCAAGTCCCATCAAAACCTGTGATGCTTCTGAGCGCTTTACACCATATTCATGGTCGGCAAGAAGTGAGTGTAACTCTGCATAACGAGGTGTTCCGGCCTCACCTTTTTTTTCAAGAGCAATCTCTTCTTCGTGCCATTCACTCAATTGACCAAACGCGGTAAAAGCTTCGTCAAAAATAGAACGTTCTGACGTAAGAACTACCTCTTGCGGCAAGTATGCAGCCTTCAGGCCGTTACTTGTCACAATACGCCCTTTATCCAAAGGCTGTATTCCTGCAAGTACTTTTAAAAGCGTTGATTTACCAGCTCCATTTGCACCAACAAGACCGACCTTTTCATGTGGCTGCATCATGAAAGACATCTGATTAAAAATTGTTTGTTTTTTGAATGAAAGGGAAATCTTCTCGGCACGGATCACAGCTTACAACCTCTTTACGCTTTTCTCTGTTTGTCGTTCTCTATCGTAACTCTTTGCAGAACAAACGAACAAAGCGCTCTGCATTAAGATGCATGTCCCTAAACAGAACATGGCAAAAGGGGGACATGCTACCACAAAAGAGAGCGAAAGAATATATCTGCCTACTCGCACTCACCTCACCTGTTTTCGTACACTTCTCAAAACATCACGTTGTACAACTGGGGGAACAAACGATATGAAACCAGCTCTTGCACTACTCGCCTTTCTTATCACACCTCTTCTCGAAAACCATCGAGTAAACACGCGAGAAGAAACCTCTCTAAACAAAGAAACTCTTGCATTGCATGCCTACTGCTGTGACTTTCTTGAAGCATATAATGCGGCCGGATACCAACAAGCCGAACAGAAAAAAATTGTCGACTCTGAAGTTAAAAAAGCATTCTCTGGCACCGAAGACCCCAATCCTCACCCCATAGCTGCACTCTATTGCGCAGTGTTTTCAGCGCACACAAGAAATCCTGACGAAACACGGTGGGCGGCATCATGCCAAGCACTTGCACGCAAACTATCTGATACCTATGAAAAACAGATCAGAGACATCACCTCAAGATCTGACAAAGCTCTTACAAAAAGAATGCAGCTACGCGACTGCCTCGACTCACTTAGGTCTCACTTTATGACGTCTTTTCCAGAAAGCGCCCTTGCAAAAGAAATGTATAGAAAAGAGTGCAATCATCAGCGACTGCTTCGCATGGACATATAAAGCTATACCCTGATACCACGCTTCTTGATGCTTTTTTGCGAGTGTGTAACATTTTTCTTCTCACCAAGAGCTTGCCGTGTAATCAGGTGATAAAAGAAATCGCGATCGGGGCCTTTCACAACAGCTTGCTCATGCGCTTCGGCAAGACATACCGGATACCCATGCCCCTTGTCGCACTGGTCAAGCGCTACCGCACACACCTGGTCAAGTGCTTCTTGGTCATGCGCAACCCATGCTGGCATCTCTAGGCGAATAACCTCATGCTGCGTGCGTACGTAGCAAAACCATGGCTGCAGGTGTTCGGGATATTCCTTTACAATATGCGAGCTACTTGAGAACAGCGTTGTTCTTTGTCCTGGCTCAACAAAGCGTTTCACAAGAGCTGCATCGATAAGACTCTCAACCTGCTTGCAGGGAAAGTCGCTATAAATATTTGTACACGGACCACAGTTAGCAACAGAAAAACGACACAGTCCAAGTTTAACCAAGTTAATCAGCTCTCTACTCTTCGGCATACTGATATAGCCAGCGCATGGAATTCTTTGCTCATATAACTTATGCAAGGTATCCATGTATGCCGTAATGAAGTACGAGCGAATCTCATCTTGCATCCCTTCAAGAGGCCAAAAAATAATCGTTCCATCAAAAAGAACGACAGGTGTTTGCCCCGTATTACAAACCACTTCATTTGCTTTGATATATGAATAAGCAAGCTCGTCTTTTTCTCGCAACGCATCAACCACATCACGACTCATTCCGGCATGCTTACTAATCTGCTCCAGTTCTTGTGCAACACACACGCGTGGTTGCGAAAAAAAAGACGCTGTTGAGGTCGCACCATATGAAAGCGTCACACCACCAACATTAAGCAAAAAGCACCCCGCACCTGCAATGTGACGATCGGGATATACCTGCGACCCATCAACAGCAACAACAGTGTATGCAGCCTCCTCTTGCACAGAGATTGCAAAGGTTTCATTCAAGTCTCCTTTCCATGTAGGAACAAGAAAGGTTGCTTCTGCTTGAGCTGCACGCTCTTTGAACTGAGGATCTTGTGCTATGCGCTCCCACACCTTGTGCGCCTGCTCAAGCGCATCTCCAAGATCGGGGAACAGGTGCCGCGCAACGCGCGCAAGATCTTGTGAAAGCTTTATGCGATCAAGCACACTTCCCCTTCTCTCGGTAGGCTAAGAATTGTGCTGCAAAGATACCGGCCATACAAAAGGCTCGTATCCCATTAAAAAGTGTTTGCACCGGCAAAGGAATGGTAAGTGCGGCAATAATTTCCATAGCAGCCCCTAAGCCGACAAGTGAAACCATCCACGGATTAAAGCCCTCAACACTTTTTGAACGAAACACCTTAATAACTTGTGGAATTTGATAGGTAATCCATAAAACAACACATATCCAGCCGGCAATATTGCCAACAATGTGAGGATGCCAAAACCCACACAGCGAAAGAAGTCCAACAGCTAACGTAATACCTCCATAGTGCAAGGCTGTACGCAGTTTGCGTGCCCTATCAGGTTCAAAATAAACATGCTGAACAGCAAGTAGTAGCGCAACAACGGCCCCCATCGGCATCATGACCTTACACGCAAGTGGCTGATCGAGAAAAAAAACGTATGGAATCTCTGTAAGATATCCAAAGAGATATAGAAATATGGTCAATTCACTCAGACCTTGCACAGACTGAATCTTATGATTTGTAAATACCTGCGGAAGAAAGCAAAATACGTAGAGCGCATATGAAATCCACAAAATTCCATGCGCGATACCCGGCGTAATACTCATATAACACCCTCTCCTTTCGTGTAAAAAAGTCTGACAATTGCAAGAAGCGGATGATTATATCCAAAAAGAACAATCTGGCTACCTGACTACCACCACTTCTTAACGGTATGGCGATAGCGGTAGAACTGCCAACACACAACTGCGTAGTAGAAAACACCACGGAGCCCGTTAAGGACACTCTGAATAGGCATAGCAAGCATAACGCCGATACCAGCCTCCATCATTCCAGCAATCCCCAGCATCGACATATATAAAAAGCTCAACCCCTGAACACTCCGCCGTCTATAGTTTTTAAGTACTTGCGGCAACTGGGTGAAGCATTGAATACCCATTGAAATCCATCCCATTGCATTACCAACCCATGCCCTGTGCCACAGGCTCAAAACCAGCATCGCTATACAAAAGAGATGAAGGAGGCCGTAAACAATAACAATGTTACGTCGAAAATTTTTATGCTTTGTGTAGATATAACCTTGCACTGCCATGATACCGATATTAAGAGCGGTAAGCGGCTCCATCACCCGGCATGCAAGCGGCAACATTAATAAGAAGGTGTAGATCGTTGTCGAAATAGCACCAACATAGTCAAAAAAGACCATCCGAAAACTCAAGCCTTCTGCTGACTTATTTTTATAGTTGGTAACAATTTGCGGGACACTTGCAAGGTAATAAATGCTAAACGGTATCCATAAAATCCACACGGGATAGCAACATGTTGCAGGGTTTACAAAGTGTTCCATAACATCCTTTTTTCTCGATTAATGTTTGTCTGCATGCGTACGATCTGAGTACAAAACAAATTGGTAACAAAAGAGGGAGTAATACAACATACCCCGCAAGCCATGCACCATGCTCTGCATCGGCAAGTTGAATAACATTGCCGCCGTCATCTCAATAAGGTTTCCGAAAAAAACCATCGTCAAAAACGCAAAGTTCAAACCTTGTGTACTTTTGCGCTTAAAGTTTTTTACCACTTGTGGAATGGGATAAAAGGCATATACCAGTGCAGCTATCCAACCAACAAGATGCCCCACCTGCGTCGGATACATAAAACCAACACACCCAAGAACTGCTACACAGCCAATCAAGATGGCATACGAAAGAAGAATGTAACGCCTGATCTGAGGCTTTGAGGTGTAAAGAAAAGCTTGTGCGATAACAAGAGCAACAGCAGTGAGAGAAAACGGCCTCATAATGCGAAACGCAAGCGGCAGGCACATAAACCACTCGTACAGCATCGACATGCAACTGCCAAACGCCAGCAAATACAACATACGATGACTCAGTCCCTCAGCAGACTTTGTTTTCCAGTTGGTATAAATCTGCGGCCACAACGAAAAAAAGTAGATAATTGGCGGTCCCCACGCAAGGGTGTTTGCTGTCACACAAATAGCAATACTCATTGCTGTCTCCTCTGTTTTCAGGGGAGTATGACAAAAGCCTTTTTCAAATTTCTATAAACAGGTATTTAAGGCTAAGAAGCGCTTTGAAGTCGTTTGTTTCGGTAGAGAAAAAATTGTGCCCAAAAAACGAAACTGTAACTTGCAGCCCGTGCTGCACTAAAAACTGTTGGAAACGGCAGTGAAAACCATAGCGCAATACAAAGCTCAAGTATCGCGCCTAGTCCAAGAAGTGTGGCAAAGTAAAAACTAAAGCCCTTCATCGTCTTGCGGCGATAGTTCTTAATCACCTGAGGAAGATCGGTAAAAACAGAAGCTGTAACAGCACACGTTCCAATCATGTAGCCAACCTGATACGGATACCAGAGCGCAACAACCAAACTGATTAAGAGAAGAGAAACAATAGAGGCATAACCTCGCTTGAGTACCTTTTGCATTGCTTGAGAACTATACCGATACCCCTGCACAACCAACACACTAAAACTAAGCGTATAGAGAAACATCATGACACGATACGACAATGGCAAGCCGCACAAGTTGATATAGGTGTTATAAAAAAGACCGGTAGAAAAACGTATAAAAATCATCAACATGCTCAGACCCTGCGTTGAGCGCAGGCGCATGTTGGTCCATGCTTGCGGCAGAGCCGCAAGCACATACAACGTCATGGGAATCCATGACAAAATTTCAAGAGAGAGAAGCATTACTTCCCGCCATACGACAGAGCGTACTCAACAAGAATTCGTACACCTGTTCCTGTTGCACCTTTCCCCAGATACGTTGTACCCGGTATCTTGCTGTCTGTGCCCGCAATATCAAGATGCGCCCACTGCGTTTTCTTATCGACAAAGTTTCCTAAAAAGAGTGCTGCCGTTGTTGCACCCGCTTTGTAAACCTGGTTACCGCAGTTTGCAAGGTCTGCAATAGGAGAGTCGAGCGCTGGCGCGTATTGATCGCTCAGTGGCAGTTGCCACAACTTATCTCCAACCTTTTTACCTATTGAAGTAAGCGTGCCTGCAAGCGCGTCATCTCGCGTAAACAAGCCGGCATAAAAACTGCCCAAGAAGTAGGCGCACGCACCTGTAAGCGTTGCAATATCAATAATTGCTTCAGGTTTAAACGTTTGCTCTGCGTAGACAAGTGCATCGGCAAGAATCAAGCGCCCTTCCGCGTCGGTGTTAATAATTTCAACGGTCTTGCCATTCATTGCAGTTACCACATCATCTTGCTTGCTTGCACAAGCTGACGGCATGTTTTCTACCAGTGGTGTTATACCAACAACGTGTACGTCTGGTTTTAATTGCGCAATTGCCTTCATCGCACCAATCACTGCTGCAGCCCCTGACATATCATACTTCATACCACTCATCGCATTGGCAGGCTTGAGGCTAATACCACCAGTGTCAAAGCAAACACCTTTTCCGACAAACGCAATCGTTGGTGCACCTTTTTTACCTTTATACTCAAGCGTAACAAACTGACCAGGGTTGCTTGACCCCTTCGCAACAGAGTAGTAGCACCCCATCCCAAGCTCTTTCGCTTTCTCTTGATCAAAGCAGGTGTAGGTAAGCCCGTGATCCTTTGCAACTTTCTTTGCCTGATCGGCAAGCTCTTGTGGCGTCATGATATTTGGAGGGCAATCAGCAAAGCCACGAGTTGTATTAGTTGCCGTTGCAATAATCTCTGCTCTCTTTACATCTTTTTCATGTTTTTTATTGATACCTGAAAGCACGATTGTTGGCTGCCATGGCGTATCTTTTTTTGCAGAGCCACCACTCTTGAACTCTGTGTATGCATATGAAGCGATATGAAAAATTGTTGTTGCTTGTTCAACAAGATTGCTCTGCGTTGTTCCGACCGTTTTTGCATCAGGAAGCAAAACTGAGATTGTTTCTGCTTTTGTTTTTTTTAAGAGGTTGTACCCCGTTCCACATGCTCGGCGCACATCTTCGACTGCATCGTCAGAAGATGAAGGATCACCAAGACTCACGCAGACAACTGGTACTGCTTTTTCTTTATGATACCCGACCTGAAAAACGCTGCTCCCGTTTTTCCCTGTAAAACCATGAGCCTTAAAAACTGCTTCTTCGTCCCCCCAAAGAGCTTGTAGGACATCTGCCGCACCACTGCGCACACCATCTTTCACTTCATCCTGTGTCAGCAGGACAATATACGCTGATGCTTTTTCATTAAATTTCTTATCAGATAACGTCACTGTGATCATAAAAACTGTCTCCCTAAGCATTGTGTTATTCAAGATCGCAGCAAGATATCATGCACTATCTGAAAAACATATGCTTCTCGCGTTTTTACGTTTTCGACAAAAGCGCTTTTTGTAAAACCTCAAGGGCAAGTAGACCACATTTCAGTCGAACAGGCCCAAGCGGAACGCCCAGAAGCTCTTTCATATAGGCAGCATCGTGGGCAAGAACCTCTTTTGCAAGCGCCCCTTCGCACGCCTCTACAAGCATAGAAGCTGCCGCCTGACTAATAACGCAGCCTTTCCCCATAAAGGAAAGATCTGTAATAACACCGCTCGATGAGAGCATGACATAAAAAGAAACCTCATCACCGCATGAAGGGTTATTCCCTTCACTTTTCAGATCAGGCTCTTCAAGCACCTTTCGCTTGCGAGGGTATCGATAATGGTCCATTAACTCTTCTTGATATACGCTCACTTTTTTTCTCTCCACAGCGCAATGCCCTTGCGCAACGCCTTGATAAGGGAAGCGACATCTCCATGCGTGTTGTAATACATAAAGCTCACGCGAACGGTCGCCTTGCCACCCCACACAGCACTCAAAGGTTGTGCACAGTGATCCCCTGCTCGCACACACACACCTTGCGTGCCAAGAAAGTGTGCAACATCATGTGCGTGGATATCATCGATGATAAAACTGACAACATGGCCGTGCTTTTTCGCAAGCTCCTTGTTGCCAAGAACACAAACACCTTCTATCTCCTCTAGCCCTGAGATAAGGTCGTAACACAACATAGACTCATGTATCTGTAAAACAGGCCAATCAATATTTTTTTTATAAAAAGCGATGAGTGCTCCAAAGCCAATAACTTGCGCTAATGGTGGCGTACCAGCCTCAAGCATATGTGGCATTGGCACAAATGTGGTTTCTTTTCCAACGCTGTGCACCATACCTCCCCCATACCGATAGGGACGCATCTGCGTGTGGCGATCTTTTTGTACATACAAAACACCCAGCCCTGTCGGTCCACCCATTTTATGGGCAGAAAAAACAGCAAAGTCACAACCTGACTCTGCAAGCTCAAGCGGTTCGTGCGCAGCAGCCTGTGCACAATCAAGAACAACGGCTGCTCCAACTGAGCGTGCTTTTTTAATCACAGCATTACGTGCACCCTTGCTTGGCCAAAGAGATGATACAACATTAGAGGTATGAGGGAGCGAGACAAGCACCGTGTGCTCATCGATATAGTCATCAAGCGAAGAACAATCGAGAAGGTAGGTCTCTTTGCAAAAAGGAATAACATGAATTGTTGCACCGGTTTGCCGTGCAATCTCTTTCCACAACACAACACTGGCATGATGATCAGCCTGTGTAATAACAAGAGAGCTTTTGGATGTTAGACGAGGAAGCGCCCATGCATGCGCAATTGCATTAAGTCCGTCGGTAGACCCTGACGTAAAAACAACTTCAGATGCATCAGTCGCACCGACAAATGATGCAACATCTTGGCGAACCTGCTCGTACGCGCTGGTTGTCTCCTCTGCTGCATGGTACACACCTCTGTGCACACTGCCATGGTCTGAAAGATAAAAAGCCGAAAGGGCATCACACACCTCTTGTGGCATATATGACGTTGCAGCACTATCAAGATATGTCTTACCTTCAACCATCATGCCTGGAACGTGTGCGCGTAATTTTTGTATTATCATGGCCCCTTTCGTTTCAAAAAATAAACGGGCAGTTTAACGACAAAAACCCTTATCGTCTAAGGTGTTTTCGCGCTAATCATTGCATTATCTATATCTCAAAACCTTTTTCTGTTATGCTCAGCGCCTCATTGCGTGCGGCATATGATCGGGGAACATATTTCAGCCGCGTTGCACTTCTTCGATTTTCCCCAAGAAAAGATACTACCTATGTTCAAAACATTGCGCGCTGCAGCTCTTGCAGCAACACTTTTTTCATCAGTACAGCTGCTTCACGCACAAGCAGCATTCACCACACCAACAAACACTCAGCAGCCGGTGAGCCATGCAAAACACATCGAAGATATCCTTGATACTCACGGCATAACCATACAAGAAAGTCCTTTTAGTTACGCACACGATATAGAAATCTATAACGACTTAATGGGTGAAAGCCTCCCAATGAGTCCTGTTATTGCTGCCTTTGCTCAAGAGGAACATGCATACCTCGACAACGCATTCTTTTATAAAAACATCCGCATCCTGCACGACGCACTCAAGGTGCGTGCGCATCAACTTCGTAAAACCCCAGGATCAAAAACAAAGGTCTCACTTGTTGCAGCAAAAACTGATGATGGTGAAACCATTAGAGGTACCTTCTTTGATCGAGGCAGTGACACTCTTATTGTTGTTGGACCAGGTTTTACTAACACACGAGAAAAGATGGCCCCTTTTGCCGAAATGTTCACAGAAGAAGATGTACTCTTTTTTGATCTTCGTGGACACGGTGAAGAAGCGGTTAGTCTGGTCAAACCTAAAACATGGGTAAGTCCTGTAAAACACCTGTTTGGCATCGACAACAAAAAGGTAACATTTGGTGCAAAAGAAGATCGCGATGTACATGCAATTGTAAGTAAGATGAAAGCTCGCAAGCACTATAACACTGTTGTAGGGCTCGGTGTTTGCTACTCAACCGTTGCGTTTGCAAAAGCGGCATCCATCTACCCTCGCTTGTTCGATAAACTTATTCTTGATGGCTCATGGCTTACCCTGCAAGCAACAGTTGAAACTCTTGCAAAAGATCCAAGCAAACTGGTTCATCCACAAATCCACAGTCCTTTAAGAAATCGATGGCCTTTTAACCAAACATGGTTTCAAAACACGTTAATTACCTCAGGAGAATGGCTTTTGGGTATGCGCCTTAACGAAACCTCTATGCTTGACTACCTTCCAAAACTTGATGATCGCCTTGAGATTTTATTTATTCATGGCAAGAAAGACGCCTTAATTCCTAACAAGCATTTTGAAATTATTTGGGGTGCTACAAAGTGTCCAAAACGAACAGCTGTTATTACATCGTGCAAACACGTACGTAACCACCTTTCAAAAAAAAAGAAATATGCCGGACTGTGTAAACTCTTTATACATAATTCATATCGTAGTTTTACAAAGCTTTTAACCAATCCAAGTGCGTACGTTACCTACAAGAAGAACCTTCTTGCCGACAAATTGGCACAAGCACTCTAAACGTATATGCGTAACAAAAAAGGCGACTGAGAGCATATCTCAGTCGCCTTTTTTTATGTCGTACTATCAAACCTTATTTCAGGCGGGCTCCTGGCTCCACTTCATCACCAACCATTACAAGTGATAATGCATCACCCTTCTCCGCTGTAAGCAGCATACCGTGAGACTCTTTGCCCATCATCTTACGAGGAGCAAGGTTGGCTACAAACACAACCTTTTTACCAACAAGATCATCAGGTTCAAAGAATTGGCTAATCCCCGAAAGCACTTGGCGTTGACCAAGATCACCCATATCAACTTGCAAGCAAAGCAGCTTTTTAGATTTTGGTACCGCCTCGCAAGAAAGGATCTTTCCGACAACAAGGTCTACTTTACAAAAATCATCAATACTAATCTGTGCTGGACCTTCCTGCGTGGAAGCTGCTTCTTCTTTCTTCTCTACAACTTTTTCAGGTGCTTGCTCAGCAGGACGCTGCTCGCTCATATCTTCTCCTTTAAATTTCTTTACATCGGGACGAACAAAGAGCGGCTCTTTTGGAACAAAGAGCGTGCATGTCACATCCCATGAACTCATCCATAGTTGGTTTTTATCTAATAAAATGGTGTGCCCCAAAGCAGCAAGGAGCTGCTTTGCCTTATACGGCATAACCGGTGCAATAAGGTGGGCGATGCCATACAAACTTTGTACTGCAGCTGCAACCACCTCTTTAAACGCTTCACCATCAGTTTTTGCAAGCACCCACGGCTGCTGCTCATGAAAGTATGCATTCACAAGCGCAATATATCGCCAGAGCTCTGCGTAGGCATTGCTAAAGCGCTGCTCATCCATATATGAAGAGAATGTCTGCAACATTGCATCATACTCAGCCCGCAAGGCTCTACTTTTTTCTGACCATTCTCGAGGTGCTGCAACTTCTGTCACGCCATACTTAAGCGCCAAAGAGGTTGTTCGCTGCAAGAGATTGCCAAGAGCATTTGCTAAATCAGATCCAATTCTTTGCGCCACTTCTGGCAGCGAGAAGTTGCCATCATGGTTAATTGGTATATGTCGAATAAGGTAATAACGCAAAGGATCAACACCAAATGACTGTGCAAGCTCAACCGGGTCACATGCGTTTCCTTTTGACTTACTCATCTTGTCGTTATCAACCAAAATATAGCCATGAACTAAGAGCTTTGATGCTGGTTGCATACCTGCTGCAAACAAGAAGGCTGGAAAATACACCGCATGAAACTTTACGATGTCTTTTGCCATCACCTGCACATTCGCTGGCCAAAACGTACTCATTTTTTCTTGAGACGCTTGATCCCGTTTTCCAAACCCAAGTGCACTAATATAGTTTAAAAGTGCATCAGCCCATACATACACACAGTGCTCAGGGTCATCTGGAAACGGAATACCCCATGACACACTTTTACGTGAAATACTTAAATCACGAAGCCCCGAACGGACAAACGAGATAATCTCATTTGCTCTCTCTTTTGGCTGGATAAAGTTTGGGTTGTTTTCAAAGTAAGCAAGAAGCTGCTCTTCATATGCCGATAGCCTGAAGAAGTAATTTTCTTCAGCTAAAACCTCAAGGCCACGATGGCATGATGGGCACAATGACGCATCTTCTTCTTTATAAACCTGCTCTTGCGTAACAAACGTTTCGCATGGCACACAATACAGACCTTCATAACTGGCCTTGTAGATGTCACCTTTCTCTTTCAATAATTCGATGAACGTGGTTACGGCCTGCTTATGATCAAAATCTGTTGTCCGAATAAACTGATCGTATGAAATAGCATACTGTTTCCACACGTTCTGAAACGCTGGGGCCATTTTGTCGACAAACTGCTTTGGTGTTACATCGGCCTTTACCGCTTGCTCAGCCATCTTTTGGCCATGCTCATCTGTTCCGGTTAAGAATAAGACGTTGTCACCTGAAAATCGTTGCCATCGTGCTGCAACATCAGCAAGCAGTGTTGAATACAGTGTTCCGATATGAGGTTTCGCGTTCACGTAATAGAGGGGAGTAGTGATATAAAAAGCGTTCTGCTTGGTATGTTTCATATAAAACTTATGCCTTTGGTGTTATCCAGTTTGGTATCGCGTACAGCCCTTTAAAGGTTCGGCTCCATCGCATCAACCGTGTAAAGAATGTGATTGGATGTTTAAGTAAAGCCATGATAAAGAATGGCTCTTCACTATCAAGAGAGAAGACAACAAAGCTTGCGCGCCCCTGCACAAGCGACTCATCAAGAAAACCCCAGTAACGACTGTCACGAGAGTTTCTTCGCGAGTCTCCTTGCACCCAATATTTTCCTTCAGGCACCGTTAGTGGACCAAAGACATCAACATTCTTACCATACTCATTACGGGACGGATCTCTTGGATGCAGCAAGAAAGGATTTTCTTCTTTGTCTTTTACTACCTCATCAGGACGCGTCACATAGAACGGCTGCTCTTCAAGTGAAACGCTTGGATCGTAGGCATAACGAACTTCTTTATATTGCGAATGCAAAAAGGTTGGTGTCAGTGCACCGATGAATGAAAAGTGCGGAATAAAACCGATGACTTTGCGCTGAACAAGCAGAGGGAATGGATTGATATATGTCTCCTCAATGCGCTCACCGTTTCGATAGATCACTGTCTTTCCATCTTCCATGCGCCCTTCAATTGTATCGCCCGGGCATGCAACAACACGCTTCACCCAGTTATCAGGTCCACGCTTTAAGCCAAGAAGCGGCACCGAAAGTCCAACATATTTTTGCCACGTACGCTGCAGCGAGCTCGAGCCATCGTATACAAACTCAGGATCATCAAAAATAACAAGATCGCCCTGCGCAGGTTTTTTAAACATGTATGAAAGCTTGTTACCAAAAATACGATCTCCGACTAAAACATTTGGCTCAGCCGAACCGGTTGGCACTTGATAAAATCCAAACACATAGGTGCGAATAAGAAATGCAGCAGAACCGGCGATAACGATTGCCTCTACCCATTGCTGCCACATCGGCTTGATGACTTGTTTGAGTTCTTTGTAACAAGCCTTCATCTCTTTATGCAGTCGATAAATACGCTCAAGGTCTGGCTCTTCATGTGCAAGTATTGCCTGAAGTGCGTTGTGATAATCTTCTATTTGCGCCATGAGACCTTCTATTTTTTCATGATCTCGCGTGCGGCGTCCTGCAGCTTTCCATGCATCAAGGCGCTGCTTCCAGTCTCGACGCTTTACGCTATATATCTGAAAAAACTGTGCTACCAACTCTTGATAGTTCTGTTTCGTCGACATTATCTGCTACTCCTGTTCGTTCATTATAAAAATTATATGTGACGTCTATTTTTTAATGTCGTACCACATGGCCTCAACTCGCTTGAGAGGCAACTGATTGTGTGGCACACAAAGCTTTTTAAAAAGGGAATTGTTTGGAAAGAAGGACGGATGATGTAATACCTCCTCAGGTAGATCAGCGTACGCTGTCTTGTTCGCCGGGTTATAAGAATGCTCATCAAAACAGGCCATTCCACCTTCTCGAGAGATAAGGAACTCAATAACCTTATGCGCAGCATCAGTTTTTTTACAGTTCCTCGTGATACAAAGATTACTTGAAAGAAGTATACCACCTCTTTGAGGAACAACAAACTCAGCCCACGCATGATCACGTTGCAGCTCTACTAAATAAGCTGACGGCGTAACAATAACATTCGAGATGCCTGAGATAAGAAAGTACTTCAGGTTGTTTGTATAACACTCAAGCCACTTCTTCTGCTCTCGTAAGTGTTCAACGATTTCTTTTTGCTTAGTTTCATCAAGATTCTGAATAGACCCATACTTATGAATGGCGGTCAAAAAGATTCCTTCCCACGGATCCTCACACAAACATACGCGACCAACATCAACGCCATACCTTCGTGCCGGTGGCATATAGCCACTCGCCGTCTTTGAGCCAAACACTAAATCCCATTCAATGTCTGACGGATCTTTTTTTATAATGCGCTTGTTATAGCCAATACCAAGTGTCCCCCAGATATGTGGCAGTGAGTAGATATTTTCAGGATCAAAGTGAAGAGAGAGCAAGCGCTCGTCTAACTGATGAAAGGAGGGAAGCCTTGCCTTATCAAGAGGAAGCAGAAGTTTTTCTTTAATAAACGTTTCAACCACCGCATCAGGCAGAGCCACAATATCAATGCTGCTCTCTTTTGAAAAAACAAGTTTAGTGATGATTTCTTCTGCAACACCAAAATGCTTTACCACAACGTTGATACCTGTTCGCTTACAAAACTCCTCCATGACATCGTTTGAAAGCATATCTGAGTATGAGTAGACAACAATTGCATCTTCTTTTTGCGACGTCCCTGTCCTCCAGAGCAAAAGGCCATAACCAAGAGCTGAAAAAAATATGAGAGCAAAGAACGTAAAAATGTAGCTTGCATACCCTGCACGGTTGTTCTTATTCATGATGCACAACCTGATCGAGAATCTTAAAATATGAAAGCGTCATAACACTCACACTACTTGCAAGCAAAAGACATGTTGAAAGCGCGTTGATGCGAGGATCAATCATATTTTTTATTTGGTCATAGACATAGACCGACAACGTTTCAATTTGCGTGCCAGAGCAAAAGAACGAGATAATAAAGTCATCAAGAGAAAGTGTGAAAACAAGAAGCGATGAGGCAATAAGAGCAGGCATTAAAAGCGGTACTATTACATGCCATACCGTTTGCCACTGTGTTGCCCCTAAATCAAATGAAGCCTCTGTGAGCAGAGGGTCTATTTGATTAAAGCGCGCTGCAACCATCGGAATAACAAAGCCAAGGCCAACAACGGTATGCCCTGTAATTAAGCTTTTGTATCCAAGCGGAATACCGAGCGTAGAAAAAAGGCACAGTGTTCCAATCGCAAGCACAAGATCAGGGATCAAAACATTGGCATAAAACACTGAAAGGTACACGCGTGAGCGCAGCCAACGCGTTGCTACAACCGCAGCCGTTCCAAAGATCAAGCTCAGCACTGTTGAGCTCGTCGCCACAATAAGCGAGGCCTTGAGCGCACTTAAAATTTCTGGTGAGTCGATCATGCTTGCATACCAACGCAGAGAAAACCCTTGCCACCCTTGTGCAAAGTTGCCGTCGTTAAAAGAAAACACAACCAGTACAACAATTGGTAAGTACAAAAAGATATAGGTGAGACTGACGATAATCGGTGTTATAACGCGACCGATATGTGATCGATAGAGGTTCATGCATCTCCTCGGCTAGACAACTCCCACCACCACCGAGCTATTGAGAAGAGTGCGATAATAAGAAGTGGTATAAAAATCGAAACCATAACCATGGCCGCTCCAGAGTGCCATGAGCGATACATCATGAATTTTTCCATTACAACCGATCCGACATAGGTTCGCTTTACGCCGCCCATCAAATCGGGAATAGCAAATTCTCCAAACGCAGGGATCATTACAAGCAGCAAACCGATCTTAACGCCGGAGAGCGAGAGAGGCACTACAATATGCTTCATCGTTTGCCACCAGCTGGCACCCAGATCAGCAGATGCTTCGAGCAGCCTGTTATCCATACGGTCGAGAACGGTAAAAATCGGTAATACCATAAACGGCAGATAACAATAAACCATGCCAAGTGTTGATGCACCAAGCCCGTTAAGCAGACTTACATACTCGCCACTCAATCCTATCCGATACAACACGGTGCTAATCAAACCTTTTTTCTGTAAAAGATAAAACCATGAGTAAACCTGCACAATAAAGCTTGTCCATGATGGAAGAATAAGAAACACGAGCAATGTGTTTTTAAACCGTTTTGCCCGCACAGCCAAATAGTATGCAACAGGATATGCAATGATAAGGGTGAGCACTGCCGTTACCAACGCAAGCAGTGAAGAGTTGAAAATGATAACAGCATATGATGTTGAAAAGAGATTGAGATAATGCTCTGTTGTAAGCGCAATGCCATCTTTAACTCCGGGAACAAGCAAGCTATAGGCAGCAATCACAACTATTGGAATAATAAGAAAGTAAAACTCCCACAAAAATGCAGGAAGACTCATAAGAAGCGGCAACTCTTTGTGAAGCATCTCTCTTAATTTGCGCATTAATACCTCAGAAGAACCGTATTCTCTTTTTGAAAATGCAAGTAAACCGTATCGCCCTCAGCAACAGACTCAGTTGGAAAGTGCTCCTCATTCTGCTCAAACACCATGACATCTTGCCCATTTGCAAGACGAACTTTGTACTGCGTTGATCGGCCGTAATAAATTTCACTTACTACTGTGCCAACCAAAACGTTAGAAAACCCTTCTTTCTTATCCAGGCTGATATCAATTTTTTCAGGTCGAATACTCAAGTACAGCTGCATACCACTGACAAGCCACGACGTTTCGGGAGTTTGACCAACTGCAAAAACACCAAGTTCTTCAACTTCGACCTCATGTGTTTCTCGCGTAATGATAAGCGTTCCATTAAAGATATTTGTACGTCCCACAAAGTTTGCAACGAATCGCGAGGTTGGAAACTCATAAATCTCTTCAGGACTGCCTTGCTGCTCAATCTCACCCTGCGTATTCATAATCGCCATCGTATCTGAAACGGTTAACGCCTCAAACTGATCATGCGTTACATAGACAAACGTTGTTTCTAACTTTTTCTGCAGATCCATCAGCTCTACAAGCATCTGCTCTCGCAGGTTCATATCAAGTGCGGCAAGCGGCTCATCCAAAAGCAAGAGCTTTGGTTCACTGACAAGCGCGCGCGCAAGTGCAACCCGTTGCTGTTGTCCGCCTGACAACTGAGTAACATGTTTGAGGGCAAATGATTCAAGACGTACCGTGCGCAGTGCGTAATACACACGGTCACTCACTTCACTTCCCCTTTTCCCGCTCATACGCAAACTGTATGCAACGTTTTCAAAGACAGTCATGTGAGGGAACAGCGCGTACTGCTGAAAAACAGTGTGAATCTTTCGTCGATGGACGGGAATATTTGTAATGTCCTCGTCTCCGAGATAAATCGTTCCGGCATCGGCTTTTTCCAGTCCGGCCAAAATTCTGAGGAGCGTTGTTTTTCCACAGCCACTTGGACCAAGAAGCGCAAAGAACTCGCCTGCTTTAATCTCAAGGTTCAGATTTTGCAAAATGGGAACATCACCTCGGTATTTGGTGATCCCTTCTAGACGTATACTATTCATGACCCTTTACGATCTGCTCCTCGTGTAGCAAAAAACATTGGAACGATGACATCAGCGATGGTACACGGTATCAAAACAGCTATGATTAAGTAAGAAAACACAAAACCCATCTCGCTCACCCAGTGCACATAGCCATGAGAGACGAGATATGCTGTTGATGCAAACGCACTAACAAAGATATGCATGAAGTGTGAAAACGCTGCATATGAGGCTTGTTTATGCGCCGCATGTGTGCTCATTACAAAGCCGGTTAAAACGCCAAAAATCAAAAATGGTATGACGGTTGAAAGGTGTGAGTAAAAGCACCAATGCCAATGCATATCAAGACCGGCAAGCTTGCCACCAAGGTATGGCATAATAGAATCAGAAATCGTACAAAAAATTGCCGGCAGGCACACCGCTTGCAGCGTACTCATGATAATTCCTGCACCAAACCGACGCGCCACAAGAACGGTGCCGCTTGCGGCAAAAAGAATGTGAAGAAAGTGCGTAGTATGAAAGAGCGAATGAAGACCGCGTTGATGCGTAGGATCACCGTATCCGAGCATACTTAAAAGCATTAAGGCAAACGCTACGGCAAAAACCGCATAGGGGAAGTGACACAACAATTCTTCTTTTATCGATACGTGCGCATGCGCTGCATTGTTGTGGCAGCATGATGTCTCTTTGTTCTGCATAGTAACTCCTCCCCACGGCTCAAAAGTAGTAAAAGAAAAGCAGGCTACCAGATAAATCATAAAAAGCACTTAAAAGTCGCTAAACCATAGCATTTTCGCTTGACAACACCACCACAAGCTGTACAATCGAGACACAATTTTAATTGTATTTATCAAATATAGGAATATACAAACACATGAAAAAATTTCTTTTTCTCCTCGCATTAGTTCTTTGCTCAATCAGTCAATCGCATGCGGCTGAACAGTACCTGATACCTCGTGACACCGCAGACAGAGAGTTACAAGCAGCCAAAGAGTATATTGGCCAATTTACGCGAGAAGAGTTCCTTGCTGATGAGAGAACAAAGCGCAAGAATCTTGCAGACAAAGAAAGCTCTGCTGTTGTTGTTCCTGCAGATGAAACAACTCAGCAATGGTTTATTAAAGTTGCTCAAGCCCCAAATACGAAACGAAATGTTGCAAAGAAACTTGCTGAGGATCTTGCCCGCCAAGAAGGCATTACTGATGAAGAAGAAATTGCAAAAAAAGCTCGAGACATAGCACAACAGCAGCAAGCAATGGGCATATCTTTTTTTAATGCAGCAGATCAAAATGTAGAAAGAGTTTGTATGGCAAGACGAATTAATGCACTTGGCCTTACGAAAGTCCATGCCCCTCAGAAGTATCTTGTTCCTTTTAAAGGCACAAATGTTGCAACAGACCCTCTCGATGATGAGCACTATGCTGTGATTGCAGCTGCTGCACCTCCTTCAGGAGATATATCACTTGCTCAAGAACGAGTGCCAGAGTTACCAGCAGATCATTGTGACATCCTTCAAGCGACATGCTTACATGACTGGGCCGCTCTTAACCAGCTTACAGAAGCTATCGTTAAGCTCCATTTCGTTGATGCCCACGCAGGAAATGTGCACTATAGAAAAACGAGTGGATTTCATATTTTTGATACAGAAGACGTACTGAGACAGGATGAACACGATCTTAATGGCGTATGGTTCGAGAGATACAAAAGGTGGCGCCTACACAACCGAAAATCCCTCATTGGCTTAGAAAATATGAGAGAGGCTGGTGGCTGGTCACCTAAGATGGACTCTCTGAAAAAATCTTTAACAGATCTTCGTGTTCATACTGACCCAGTCGTGATTACAGCATATGCTACAATTGCTGTATGTTACACAGCACTTATAGCCCTCCGTCTTCGATCTGCGTTTAATTTGGGTACCGTACACAAGATGGTGAAACGAGCAACACAAAGTATCCTTAACAATGAAGACCTTGAGGCGTATCAAGCGGTTAAGATTGCACTGCAAGAGGTTGCTCCCCTAGAGAAACGAAGAGTCATACACAACGCCTTAATGGTAATTGCAGAAAAAGCACGTACAAAATGTTCAAAGGAAGCGCTCGACAAAGTAATCGCTCAGGAGCAACACACCATCTCATCTGTGTGGTTGAATGACCGGTCATTCCGAGAAAAAATGAAGCGTACGGTTAAGCGCTTCTTTAATAAAGTTCGCGGCAAAGGCTTTAGAACAGAGTGGGACCAACTACCTACTGTATAACGCGAAAAACTCCGCGAAAATCTCTTTGCGTAGATGACAATTGGATGCCGACCTCTTCAACGCATGCGCCCTCAGGCCCTGCGTACACCTCGTCCATGAGGATATCGAGAGCGTCGGCAGTGCCACGTGCATGCATAACAATTGAGCCGTCCGACTGCTGCTGTACCGATCCTTCTATCTTATTGCTTGCCGCAGCAGCTTGAATAAAAGAAAGAAACGCTTTGCCTTCAAACGCTCCGTACACGGTTACTTTTATATACTTCTTCACACACAGTTCCTCACTTGTATTGTGACTATTATTTTGTGCTCGGGAAGCTAGCAAAAGCATTTTTAAAAAATCAAAATAGAATAAAAGAACAGAGAAAAGCCGTATTACTAGGCATCTTTAGAAAACAAAAACTACTTCTGAAGGTAGAGCGACTCGTACCGTTTACTCATAACTCGTTCATCAAAATCATGCAGATTGTCTTGCGCATCACGCAGGGAATAACGTAGCTGATCGTCAGTAATGATGCGAACCAAAGCTTTTGTTAACAACTCGCTTCGACCAGCAGGAACAAGCAGGCCATTTTTCTCATGCACAATCACCTCGCTAATGCCACCAACATCATACGAAACAACAGGAACATGGCAAAGGCGAGCCTCAATCACAGCACACGCAAGCCCCTCCCAGAGAGAAGCCAGCACACACACATCCCACCGGCATAAAAATGAAGAGACCTCATCTCTCCAGCCGTGCAAAATTATTCTCTCTTTTAGGTTGTGCTGAGCAATAAACGATTCTATCTGCGCTCGTTGTGGCCCATCTCCTACAATTTCAAGCTGAACATCATGCCCACACACAATAAGCCAATGAACTATTTTGCATAAGGCAAAAACATTTTTCTCTGGCTTTAAGTTAGAAACGGTTCCAAGCACAAGACGCTCTTTTTCTGCTACCTGCAGCCTGCGCGCTGGACGGATGAAAAAACGTGCGTCAACAGCTGCCCGAATAACCTCAGTCTTCCTCACCGCGGGCAATAACATCTTACCTTGTTCTGCATCTCTCTGACTAACATAGACATACGTGTCGGTTACACATGCCGCCATGTATTCAAGTAGATAATGAACCCACCATGCATACACTTTTTTATATGGCCGAAACCCAAACCCATGCACCGTGTGAATGATACGTGTAATACCAGCACACCACGACGCAAGCCGCCCCATCACTCCCGCCTTTGTGCTATGCGTATGCACAACGATCTCATCATATTCTTTTCGCAGTAAGCGAAGTTGGCGATGCATTGAAAAAAATGCTGCAAACTCTTTCCACAACGTTAAGGGAGAAACATTCCACTGAAAATAGGGAAGCGTGATAACACGTGATGCAAAGCGATGTGCCTGATTAAGAAGAAGACCCTCTGGGCCTGTGATGACAATGGTGTCGGTATGCTTGCTTCTCACCTGCTTTGCCAGAGAAAGGCATACCTTTTGCGCTCCACCAAGTTCAAGTTTTGTGATAATGAAGATGATGGCTTTTTTCTGCAAAGAAACTCTCTATACCGCTTTAAATAGCAACGTTATCGCAATAATAAATGAATACACAATCGCCGTATCAATCAAAGCCTGTATACCAACAGCAAGACGGAAGAGCTCACTGTACATATCAGGTTTCTTAACCATACCAATTACGGCACCTGACGCCGTTTTTCCACTTCCTACTGCCGCGCCAATGGTTCCTAACCCAAACGCCACAGCACCTCCCAGAAGAGAGCCTACCGCAACCGGCACAGATGTTGCCGAAATCGTTTTGATCATAACCATAATAGAAAGAAGTAAGCCGAGAATAATTGGCGTTTCGATAAGCGCGAGCGTCACGATAGAAAACTGCAAAACCTTTTGGTGCATCTCAGGATTAATGCCAAGCGACATACATGATTTTCGTGCAAAAATTGCTTGCCCAACAGCAGGGCCAAGCGAGCAAAGTGCGATGGTAAAGCCACCTGCAAACAGTTGCCACCCATACATAACACTCATCGTTGGAGAAAGTTTTGTTCTGATTACAATGCCAATAACAAATGCAAGGACAGCCGGCGTTTCAAGCAACCCCTGTGCAATAACCATGACATTTTGAATACGGTTTGCATAAAACGGCTGCCGCCCCATCGCACGCGTTGCAGCACCAACAACCAAGCCCGATGCAACACCAACAACACATGCCGCGATTCCCATGCCAAGGCCCGCACCGAGAACACCCAAACCACATGCATACGTTGGCATCCAATTAATATTTAACGCATACAACAAGCCAAGAAGCAGTGCGAAAATGCCACCACTCTCGATAAGTAAAAGACCGAGAACAAGCGCTTTGCGAATCGGTGCATGAGAAAGACGTTGCCGACCGGAACCTGCAAGAGCACCAGATCCTGCAAGACCTTGCCCAAATGCCACACCCAGCGCACTCAACCCCATCATGGCTGCAACACCGATGTAATACAGAAAAACGCCTAACTCCATGGAATCCCTTTTTCGTCAGTTTTCACATCGTGATGTACGGTCAGTGATAGGTACGTGATGGAAAGCATTGATATAACAAACGACTGCACAACAGCTTCAAAAATACCGAAGAAGATTTGAGCCCATGTAACCACAAAGAGTAGCTTGATCATCGTATTGATGTGCCTTCCTGCCCCTTCATCTTTTGCTGAACCGAGTAGACCAAACACCACAATCCATGCAACCGCTCCAAGGCCAACGGCCCATAAAAAATATTCTTTGCCAAGCAATATGACACTCACCAAAACCTGAAACACAATGCCGCCTCCCAAAACATTGCCGAACAATCGAAACGACATTGAAATGATACGTGACAGCTGACCCATCGTTTCAAGAGGAGAAATACAGATACGGACAAACATCGGCATCTCTTCTGGTCCAAGATAATGCTTGAGGTATGACAAGAGTCCTTCTTGATTCACCGCTTGATACACGATGTAAAAAAAGCTTGTCAGAGAAAGCGCAAACGTTGTGTTAGCATCTCGCGCAGCCTCTTCAACATACGGCAACAAGCTGACTAAGCATGATGCTGCTGTGAACACAAATAACGTTGTAATAAAGTAAAGATAGTCGAGTCGCAAATACCCAATCGTCTGATTACAGAGAGACGCAAAGGCACTTACAATATATTCAACGGCAACATAGGCGAGACTCTCTTGAGAAAAATACCACCGCCTGAGTGCTGCAATACCAAGAAACACAAGCACCATTGAAAGCCATGTAAAGGCAATCGTATCAACATGCAGGTCAAAAAAAGAATGCGTAAAGCCAAGCGAAGAAAGCGGTTTTATGACGTAAAAATCAGCCAACTCTATGTGCATATATCACTCCGGTAACAGATATACCCCGTCGCAACCATCCCGATAAATAAAGCAAGGCTGCTCTCAAGTGGTTGATACCACCCTGCTCGATGCAACCAAAAAACACCTGCGCATAAAAGTCCATACCGAGCAAAGGTACTTGTGAGAAGAAAAAGAGAGCGCTGCGTTTTTCCACGAGAGCCGCTCAGCGTTCGCACATAGTGTGCATGTGACAGCCAAGTAAGGCAGATAAAAACTCCACCAATCGCGAGCGGTAAAAGAAAGGTTATAACCATAATATATGCGTTCCCATGCAGGTATTTTCTTGATGTGCAGCAGGTTACTACGAGGGGGTATAATCAGCAAGATTTTGATCATCAAGCTCAATAACACCGCAACCCAGGCATTCATCACCATCATAAAAAACAGCAAACTGACCGGGAGCAATACCCTGATCTCTCTGCGCAAGCACAACGCGAACGCTGCCATCTTCTCGCCATGAAAGTGTTGCCTGGTTTACCTGTGGCCCATGGCGCAACTTAACATCGAGTTGTGTTTCTTCCGGTCGCTTTCCCAAAATCCAGTTCATCTTTCTCATAACAAAGCTATTTCGTTTTTTATCATCATCAAAATAGTTGCGAGAGATGTAGACAATATTGCGCGCTATATCTTTGCGAACCACATACCACGGGCCACCAGACAAGCCTATTCCTTTGCGCTGCCCAATCGTGTAAAACCAGTAGCCATCATGCGAGCCCAAAACTTTTCCTGTCTCTTCTTCTACAATAAAGCCTTCTTTTTTCCCTAAGTAATGCTCTATGAATTTGGGATAGCTAATTTTTCCCAGAAAGCAGATCCCTTGCGAATCTTTTCGATCTTTTGTTGGTAGCCCCAACTGCCGTGCATGCTCACGAACCTCTTCTTTTGTCATGGCACCAATCGCAAACATTAAGCGAGAAAGTTGTGCTTGTGTAAGATTGGCAAGAAAGTATGTCTGGTCTTTTACCAGATCACGGCTCTTGGCAAGATGCACAGGCATCACGCCCATGTTTTTTATATCACCCATACGATAACTGCGTGCGTAGTGCCCTGTGATAATCCAATCATATACTTCACCTTGCGCATCAAGGTAATCGATAAAAGCTCCAAGCTTTATCAATGAGTTACACATAACATCGGGACTTGGCGTGCGCCCTTCTTTGATCTCAGAAAGCACATAACTGACAACACGCTCATGATACTCTTTTTGCAGCGGAACAACACGTAGCTCAACCCCTAACTTCTCGCACACCGCACGTGCATAAGAAAGATCTTCCTCCCATGGGCAATTGCCAAGAAAGGAAACTTCATCTTCAAGCCAAATCTTAAGGTAAAAGGCGGTTATATGCGTTTTTCCGTGTTCATCACGCTCCTTACACACTTGCGCAAGAGCAACTGAACTATCAACGCCACCTGACAGGAGCACTGCTTGTTTCTGCATGGCACGCGAGTATATACAAGACCCCCCTAAAGAAAAAACAATTTTTGCTTTTCTACATGCAATTACTTGCGTGATAAAGGAAGCGCCCCTTACACTCCCCCACCAAATGAAAAGCATCCTAAAAAAACACCACCTTTACTTTTTCTTCTTGCTCTCGCCTCTGCTCCCCAGTTCCCTGCTCAGCAAAAACATCAATATCAGTGATGCGTGCCGGCGAACACAATCATATATGGTTGACCTCAAGCGCCTCACACTTCTTCACCAACTTGATGATGGTTTTTACTCTCTCACCATCAGCTACAGCCAGGTGCAGAAAACACGACAAGAAAGCAATCTGGTCGGCGTTAAAGAATCATTGGTGAGTAAAGTCATTGCCTTTCAGGTAAAGCAAAATATTCCACACCTGCTTGAGTCATCTGAAAAAAATGCCGTAATCGTTATAAAAAATGTCTTACAAATTAAAAGCATGCTCCTTGAGCCATACCTTGACGCTCGCATCGCACTCAGGCGAATACAAACATATGTTGTCAGTCTCGAAGAAATTGTAAAAAACAACGACCTTGATGTTGGCGATTACGAACTCATTATCGACTATAAGTTTGTACGCATCGCAAGCGAAATTAACACTAAGACTTCAGTCTATCGGTCGAGCAAGACATGCCACTTTCGCGTAAAAGAAAATGGGTCGGCTGTTGTCATACAAGACCCAACAGCCGACCAAACACTCATTAAGATTTATAATGTTTTAAAGATCTACTCAATGCGTGTAAAACCGCTTTAACGCAGCAGCTATATAAGGATGCTTGCGATTGCAGCGTTCAGAAAGTTTGCCAACGTTGCAGCAAGGAGTGCACGCATACCAAGTTGAATCAATTTTCCGCGCTTGCTTGGAACGAGCGCACCAATACCGCCAACCTGAATACCAATGCATGAGAAGTTTGCAAAGCCACAAAGTGCATACGTCAAAATTGTCATACTTCTATGAGAAAGCCCTGATGAGAGCATGTCGCTGTACGCAACAAACTCATTCACAACAAGCTTTGTGCCAAGCAATGAGCCAGCAGTATATGCCTCATGCGCCGGGATACCGAGCAAGAACGCAACGCCACCAAACATTTTTCCGAAAAGAACGGTTAACGTAATTGATGTACCAAAGAGAGCGTACGTCACACTACCTAAGCCATAATTGACAAGCGCAATCAAACTAATGAAAGAGATAAGCATTGCAGCAACGTTTGCAGCTAAGTGCATACCATCTGATGTTCCGGTAGAAATAGCATCGAGAATACTTGTTGTCTCAGGCTCCATTTCCCCAAGCGCTGATCCCTCTTTCTTCTTCTCAGTTTCTGGCATTAACAGCTTTGCCATCAACAGCGATGATGGAATTGCCATGACACTTGCAGAAAGTAGGTGATCCATTGAAATACCCATTGAGCCATATACTGCAAGAATCGCACCACTGAGTGTTGCAAAACCACTTACCATCACAACAAAGATTTCAGAATCAGTCATATCTTTAAGATAGTTCTTGATAAGAAGAGGTGCCTCTGTTTGCCCCAACATGCTATTAGCTACCGCACAAAGCGTTTCAGCACCTGTTGTTCCCAAGACTGGTCGAATCAAGAATGCCAAACCACCAACAAGTTTTTGCACAATTCTAAGGTGAAACAAAACCGACATAAGCGCACCAAAGAAGATGATTATAGGAATAACCTTTACTCCAAAGATCATACCCCATGGCATTGTTACATCGCTCAACGAACCAAACACAAAGGACGCTCCCTTATCAGCAAACGCATACAAGCGAGAAAAGCCTTGCGAAAGGGAAGCAAAAAACCATGTACCACCTGATGTTTTTAAAATGAAAAACGCCAAAATACACTGTATGACAAATGACTTTATGATCATATCCCACTTGATACGAGAAGGATGTGCTGAAAAGAGGAATCCAACACCAAAAAGAACTACTATACCAACAAGGCTAACAAACGGAAACTTCGGAATAATATGCATCATACAAGTGCTCCTTAAAATACGTATGGTTATGTGAAGAGGCGACAGACTACACAAACCAACAAGAAAGTGAATCTTCCATTTTTAGGAGTAAAAAAGAGTCAATGCGTTACGACTCTTGCGAGCGAATTGCTTTGCGCTCTGCATCTAAAAGCGCTTGTACGATTTCATCAACCTGTCCCTGCATTACAAGATCGAGCTTTTTTAATGTTAAGCCAATCCTGTGATCAGTTACACGGTTTTGAGGATAGTTATATGTACGAATTTTTTCTGACCGATCACCAGATCCAACCTGTTTTTTTCGATTTGCACTCTGCTCTTGTGCATGTTTTGTCTTCTCAGCTTCGAGCAAGCGAGACTGAAGCATTTTCATTGCACGTGCCTTGTTTTTTATCTGAGAGCGCTCATCTTGACACTGCACAACAACGTTGGTTGGTATATGGGTTATCCGAACAGCAGAATCGGTTTTGTTTACGTGTTGCCCACCAGCACCACTGGCGCGATAGGTATCAATACGCAAATCACTCGGATTGATTGAAACATCAACATCATCGGCCTCAGGCATTACCGCAACGGTAACCGTCGAAGTGTGCACCCGCCCCTGCGTTTCAGTTGCAGGAACCCGCTGCACCCGATGCACTCCGGCCTCGAATTTTAGCTTCTTATATACGTTTTTACCTTTGATAAAGGCGACAACTTCTTTGTAACCACCAATGTCAGTTTTTGTGCAATCTTCAATGGTTACATTCCACTTCTGTGTTTCTGCGTACAGCGAATACATTTCAAAAAGATTTTCTGCAAAAAGAGCTGCTTCCTGCCCTCCCGCACCGGAGCGTATCTCAAGATACACAGAGCGTCCGTCGTGCTCATCAGCGGGATACAAAAGATCATCAAGCTCTTGTGACTCATGCCCGATCTTAGCATCGAGCGTAGCAACTTCTTCATCAATCAAAGCACGCAACTCGGCATCGTCTTCACTTTGCCGGTCATGCGCAAGCGCGTCTCGCTCTTCTTGCGCCTGTGTCAAAGAATCATGTAATGCAAGAATGTCTTGCAAAACGGCAAGTCGTTTTTGCTTTGTTGCTCGCTCGCGACGATCCATTCCACTTTCTCCAACCTGAGAAAGAAGAAGGTCATACTCCGCTCGAAGTGCAGTAAAATCTGCCATGAAGCGTTATTTTTTTTCTGTGTTGAAACGGCGTTGGAATTTTTCGATACGACCAGCGCGGTCAACAAACTTTTGTTGTCCTGTGAAGAAAGGATGACATGCTGCGCACAGGTCGAGCTGAAGAGCTGCTTTTACTGACTCAATGTCGTATGAAGCACCGCAAGCGCACGTTGCTTTGATAGCATTTGTTTCGGGATGAAAGTTCTTTTTCATAGTTCCTGCATTTTTCGCGAAAAGGTTTCTTTAACGTTATCAATAAACGGAGTCTGCTCGATCTGGCACCCCCGCTCTTGTCCTAAGTAGTAGGACGCAAAATCAGCCCACCACAAACTGTAAGCGAGCTGACGAGCCCAAGTATCACCCAAAAGGGTTGGTTTGTAAAGAGCAACCCCCCTCTTTTTGAATACATTAAGGACAGATTCTACACTCTTTTTTAAAAGTTTATGGGCAAAGTCTGTTGTCAGAATCACAATAGGCTCTTGCTGTGCCTGGGCATCAAAGCCAACGAGAAGATTGTGGTTGAGCTCAGGAAGTGTTCTCATCACTGCTGTCACCTTGCTGTTCTCGTTGAGTTGCGTTTGCAAGCGATACGCAGCACTTACGCTGTCGCTATACACGCCCCATACATGCACGGTTTGCGCATCACGCATCGTACGCACATAGTCAGCATAGGTCTCTTGTGCTGCAACAACATTTTTACATCCCTCCCAATGCGCTTTTATATCGGCAACAAACTCCGTTACATCAGCACGTGATAACGCATTGAGAATGCCAAGCTGCATACCAAACATGTATGCAAGCGCTGCTCGAGGAACGCATCCCGATGGCAAAAGGTAGGTATCATTGCCGGCATCAGCGGCACGGCGATACAACGTTCCCCCGCTGGTTAGCACAATCGTATCAACTGCTCGTGCTTGCAACTCATTATATGCATGCAACGTTTCCCACGTATTTCCTGAATATGAAGTAACAAAGGCAAGGGACCCTGTTTGAACATGCAGCGGCACAAGCGGGCCATCAACAATCTCAACAGCAAGCTTACTACGCAACAAGAGCACCTCTTGTATCAGGCGACCAGCCATACCAGAACCGCCCATGCCAACAAATACAATGCTTGTGTAAGCCTTCTTTGCTAAGCGCGCATCCCTTTTTTGCTGACGCATTCCCGCTTCAAAGCCTGCAACAAAATCATCTCCCCACATCAAAAGCTTTTCTCTCATCATTGGCTCCCTTAGATACATTCAGCATAGTTACAAAGGCGCGCACCATATAAAAAAAGGAGGCCTTCTGACGAGAAAAACCTCCTTTTAACAACCGCTTTTATAAAATTTGTATCAAGTGAAGCGGTAAACAATGGCCGTTACATTGTCTCTGGTAAAGTTGCCAAACGCCCTCGAGTCATCAGCAACCTCTTGCGGACTCTTACCATTCTTCAACTCAGTAGCAACCCCCCTACAGTACTTCTCACATTCCTCCTGATTATGAAAAAGATCCCACAATCCGTCACATGCAACAATAAGAAATGAACCTGATGGCACGTTAGGACGCACAAAAACATTAGGCGTGGAGCTCACCAACTTCTCACCCGCATTCCCTCTCAAATAATAATCACCAAATGACCGTGCCACCGCAAGATATCCATTAATTCTTGGTGTCCTCCCCCCAGCAATACGAGTAACCGTGCCACCAGCTCTCTCAATGCGAGTTTGCTCCTTAGGACTATCTGGCTTGTGGTCAACGGTTGCCTGCAAAATATTTCCATCCTTATCACATAGCACAGCCCGTGAATCACCAGCGTGCCCGATCGTAAGGTTGTTGTTCTTATCAATAAGTGCAGTAACAGCAGTAGAACCAGCAACATCGCCGCCTATAAAAGAGTATCCCAAAACCTCAGCATCAATCATCTCATGCGCCTTCATCAAGCAACCATGAGTGCTGAAAAGATCGCTAGGATCCAAAGACTCTTTCAATATTTCTGGCATTCGCAATGCAGCATATGCTGCGACATTAAAGCCGGCATCTCTCTTAGAATCATAACGGCCATGACCATCGTAAACACCTAAAACAGTATATTCCCCTATCTGTTCTACAAATTCTGCATCCTGATTTGTTGCGCGACCTACTCCTCTACAGGAAGAGACTCCAATATGTGAAAACTCCGGGCCCAAAGGGGCTGCAGCATTCTCATAGGGACCAAGCTTGGTTAACCTGTTCCACCACGTCTGCATCTCACTCACTATATCTCTCATAAGAGGCTGCCCTGCAGCATGCTCACAACCAGCTGCTCGCCTTCTTGGCGCTTCACCGTCTACAACACCTGCTCCGGGAGTTGTAGCACCACTCGGCACCAGCGCCGCTCCGGGCACAGCGCGAGGATCACCTGCAGGATGAGGCACAACAGCGGGGTCACGCACCACTCCACCATGTGGATGGTGCACAATCTCACCGTTGCCAGCAGAAGAAGGATCAGGATCTGGCAAACCACCACCACGCACAAGAGAGTGAACGCCATAGCCACCAATCGCAACAAGCGCTACATATCCCCAAAAAATGTACCGATGAGCGTTCTTAAGCTTTTTGTTCAGTTCCTGACGCTTCAACCAACTTTTTTCTTCTTGAAGCTTTTTTTTCAAATCCTCTCTATACACATATGCTTTACGTACAAGAGTTGCAGCAACAAGCACTCCTCCTCCAGCAAACGCAGCATTTTTTTTCGCACCTGTTAAAGCGTGCAAGGAAAAACCACCCACAGAATATACAAATGAAAAAAGCAGACACATCGACAACTGAGTACGATTCATACACCCCCCGACATAAGATCTTTTTGATTAGAAATGAACATGATACCAATTTCTCTTTTTATGAAACGAGTTAAGGAGCATTTCTCTGCGAAACGCCCCTTATACACTTTCTTTTTTGCCATACGCTCCTCATGAGCGTGCAAACTACTTCTTATAGCAATTCGTCTGGCACAGGAACCGCAACAGCAACCGGCGGCGCGTGCGCATGTGCATGCTGCGCAACCGCTTCAAGCTGCTCAAGAACACGCTCAATTGAACGAAGACGCGCTTGTATATTGCTTACCTGAGCGCGAGCACCCTGCTCTGTATCGGAGAACTGCGCCATTGCATCAGTCATATCACTGCGTACTTTCTTCTCGTTCTTACGAACATCATCAAGGCAACGTTGTGCTTTTTTAACCGCTGCATTCAATTCCTTGTTCTGACGCTTAGCCTTTGTCACATCATCTCGCAATGAAGCATGCGATGAAACAAACGCTTCAAGGTCACTCACTTTTCGCTTTAACGAATTAATTCGCTTGCGAAGAACTTCTGCATCGTACCCTTCTTTTGTCACATCCCGCGTTACTGAAGCAAGCTGCTCTGCAATATCGTTTTGGGCCGCAACAAGATCGGTAAAATCTCGTTCTATTTGTATACGCGTATCGTGAAGCTGTCGTACAAACGCGCCACCATTTCTCTGATCAAGCGCATTAAGAAACTCGTTCACTGCCCGAAGATACCCATGCTCTCGCTGCATCAACTCAACAATGTGCTGTTGCTCATCTTGCAAGCGTGCAAACTCGTTTGAAGCTGTGCGAACATGGCGCTCTGCGTCTTGCTCAAGAACCATGCGAGCTTGCTCGATTTTTCTATCTGCAACCTCTCTAAAATCCTCTGTCGGAAGCGACTGATACAACGCCTTCAAGTCTGCAAGCTGCTTGCGCAAAGCTGCTGTTTCTTGGCGATGCTCCTTTTGCATTGCTTTGACAGCCTTTGCAGCAACATAACGCATTGCAAGATACCCAAGAGTACTCACAATAAGAGTAGCACTTGCGCCATACGCTACCGTGCTTTTATCCTCGCCAAAGGTTGGCACACCCCATGCGCCAGCACTGTTGGCAAAAAGTGCAAGAGACAAAACTGAACCGATAATTTTCTTTTTCACACTAACTCCTTTTTGTAAATACGAGTAAACGCTTTTAAAAACAAAGCTAGTGTATCAAAACCGGTCAAACCCGGCAAGCGCTTTTTACTCTTTTTCTTGTGATGGCCCTCGTCGCAGAAAAGCGGGAGTGTCAAGATCTTGCATGTTAAACGCACCTTGCACAGGGCTTTGCGTTGGCTCAACATCTTGACGCATGTGCATTTCACGCTCACGTGCCTGCTCAGAAGATGGCTGCTGCGGCATTTGTTCATCAGCACCAGCTTGATGATGCGATTCTTGCACATACCGGTGTGATGGCGCCTGTCGATACACCTCTTGTTTCTGCTGCGTACGATACGGACTAAATTCCTGTCCAGCATCTCGCTCTCCGCCCTGTTCAAAGCCGGTTGCAATAACGGTAACCATAATCTCTGAACCCATATCTTGGTTTATGACAGAGCCAAGAATGATATTTGCATCCTCACTTACCAGATTGTAGACAACTTCTGCAGCCTCATTAATTTCGTGCAAGCCAAGATCGGTATTACCTGTAATGTTAATGAGAACACCACGCGCGCCCTCTATGCTCACATCCTCAAGAAGCGGTGAGTTAATAGCCATCTCAGCTGCTTTACGCGCACGATCTTCACCTTCAACACGCCCCATCCCCATCAAGGCCATGCCCATATCTTTCATAATTGAGCGAACATCAGCAAAATCGACATTAATGTGACCAGGCTTGACGATGATATCTGAAATACCTTTTATTGCTTGCTTTAAAACATCGTTTGAGAGTGCAAATGCATCAAGCATTGAGATTTTTGGATCAACACTTTCAAGAAGCTTTTGGTTCGGAACAACAAGCAACGTATCAACCGACTGCTTAATATGCTTGATCGCATCATTTGCATGTCGCATACGACGACGCCCCTCAAAAGTAAATGGCTTGGTAACCACTGCAACCGTCAAAATTCCCATCTCACGTGCCGCTTGAGCGATCACCGGCAAAGCACCTGAACCGGTTCCTCCTCCCATACCAGCGGTAAGAAACAAAATATCGGTTCCTGAAATATGCTTCATGATTGCATCTAAGTCTTCTTCTGCAGCACGACGCCCCACATCAGGATTTGAACCAGCTCCCAGTCCTTTTGTAATGCGATCACCAAGCTGGATTTTATCTACAACTGGTGACATCTGAAGAGCTTGAGCATCGGTGTTTGCAACTAAAAAGGTGACCATATCCATGTCTGAACTTGCAGCCATACTGTTGACCGCATTGTTACCGCCACCGCCAACACCAAAGACTTTTAAGCGTGCACCGGTTTGCGTATCAATCTTTTCTTCTTCTACGATAAATTCCATCATTGTATCTCTCTCCTTTTAGATGAAATCGTAAATCCATGATTTCATTCTTTTAAAAACTCTTTGTACAAGCGGTGGCGCCGATCGTTGCAAGTAATAGTCATCTTGCTTTAAGGCAAACGCGAGCAAACCATATACCGTTGAGTACACTGGACTGCGTAAAGCCTCAGGCACACGATCGCTGCATATCTCATCAAAGTAGTAACGTGGCATACCAACTCTCACCGGCATTTCATATGAAGACTGTATAAGCTTTGAAAGCCCTTTTAAAAGAGCCCCTCCTCCGGTAATAACTAAACCAGAGGGCATATGAGGAACCAGGCGATTGGTTACAATTTCCTCCTTAAGAAAGGAGAATATCTCTTCAGCTCGCGGGCGTAATATTTCTAGTAGCGATGATGTCTCAATCTCTTTGCTTCCCCCTTCATAGTCGAGAGGAATGGTTACCTTTTCAACACCCGATCGCAGCAAAAGATCTTCAAGTACACAGCCATACTTCTTCTTAAGATTCTCTGCATACTGAATAGGGATTCCCAAGCCAATCGCAATATCGTTGGTGAAGTGGTTGCCTGCAATAGGAAATACTTTTGAATAACGAATCCGCCCATTTTGATACACCGCAAAGTCAGATGTTCCACCGCCAATATCTAATATCCCAACACCAAGCTCTCGCTCAGTTGGCGTAAGCACTGCTTGCGCTGATGCAAGCTGCTCAAGTGCAATATCGGTAATACGCACGCCAGCCATCTCACATGCTTTTACAATATTCTGCGCAGAAGAAGTTGCTCCTGTAACAATGTGAACCTGTGCTTCAAGCCGAACACCATACATGCCCAAAGAATCTTGCACTGTCTCTTGTCCATCTACCCGAAAGTATTGCGGTAGAACATGAAGGATCTCTCGGTCTTGCGGTATCGGCACAGCTTTTGCAGCTTCAATAACACGGTTAATATCACTCTGCGTAACATCTTTGCGCTTAATACCGACAACACCTGTTGAGTTGAATGATTTTATATGACCACCCGCAATGCCAACAACAGCCTGCTCAACGCACACACCTGCCATTGCTTCTGCTTCTTTTAAAGCTCGCTTAATCGACTCGACGGTTGAACTGATGTTAACGACAACCCCCTTCTTTAAGCCATACGATGGGTATTGACCAACACCAATAACATGCACATTGCCATCTTGTTGTGGCTGCGCAATAACAACACAAATTTTGGTTGTACCAATATCTATTGCTGCAACATAGTCAGAGATCGCTCGCGCGCTCATTTTACCTCCCGAACAAAGCGAGCGTACTCGCTGCGAGAAAGCGGCTTACTGATGATGCGATTATCAAACCTGAAATCAAATAAGCAGGCATCAACATCTTCACCTTTCTCTTTTTTCCTCTTCTTTACATCAAGACACAGTGCCTGCATCTCTTCAACTGTTTTTACAGAGAAAGCACTTGGCTCATCAACGATACAGACGTAGTCACAGCCACCTTCTTGAGATGTGCGCGGCGCAAGAACAATGTAATAGGGGTCTTTATAAGAGATGTAGTACGTATCAATAATTTCAACAGGGATACTGCTAATAAAGGTGTACACAGAAGCGAACACCCCTTTTGTCACCCACTCGGGGCTGACAATAATACGCGGTAATGTTTGAGCAAACAGGCCAAAGTCTTTTGGTGAATACAAGCCAGCATTATCACCTGCAACAAATGAGTCATTAATACGAAAAACGGGAGTAACACCAAAGATGGTGCAATCAAGTCGCCCCGGTACATACGTGCCCCAGTTAATGCGAGCAACTAACGGGTATTTTTGTAGAATTTCATCGGTAAGTGATGCTCGTGTTCGCTTTTTTAGCATGCCGCTGCTCTGCATGTGGGCAAACCATTCATCAAGCTCTTTTGCCAAGCCATCTTTATAAATACGCTGATATGTAACACGGTATGAAGCAATACCAAATTGATAATTTATTAGCGAGACTACCTGCTTATAACCCCACCATGCTGCCGATAAAGTTAGTACCGCAATCGCAATGGCCAGCACCGCTCGCAAGGCACTGCGCAAACGCCTCTGCTCTCCTCTTAGCACGCTTTCTCCTTGTTTTTTTACCTATAAAAACATTATGGCGGCCAGACTAGACAAATGATCTTTAAAAGCGCAAGTAGATACAAAAGAGAGTAAAAAATGTCTGAGGAGTTATTGCAAAGAGCTCGCTTCTGCAGCGTTCTCAGCAACCCAGGCTGACAAATCTGCAAGGCCCTCTCGCCACCCTGACTTGTCCTCCTTAAAGAGTTTTTTAAGCTCTTGCACATCTTGTGCAAAGAATTCTCCGTCCCTTCCAAGACGAGAAAAATCAAACTTATCTACAGTTTTTGTCACATTTTCCCACGTAGCCTTACGCAAATAGGTATGCATATTTGCACCACCCACGAGAAACAATACAAGCCATGGGAATACAAAGACAGAAAAAGAAATCAATCCCTGAGCCTGAACCCTTTTACTAAAAAACCTTCCTCCGTCTTGATTCTGAAAAATAACCGCACACATGAAAGTGAGGAATACCGCAAGAGAAGTAAAAATCGCTCCATTTTTTAAACACCATGCTCGAAAGCGTCTTTGAACAATACCACGCGCATCTAACACCATAAGCTGCTTGAGGGCTGTGAATAAAACTTCCTTCTTTTTGTGGGGAAACATTTTCATATACCACACAACGTGATAGAAAAAACGTTCATCGGGGTAGTGGTCCCCATATTCTTTCAATTGCTTTTCAAGTTCGTCCTCTATCGATGCATCCTCTGGATCTCCGATCCTACAGGTCCACACACCTGATTTCCCATTCTTTTCAATTGTGCTATGAGAAATAAGCCCTCCATCACTTCCCTGAGAACAGCGGAATAAACACCACCCCAGGGGGCCACTTTGCACTATCACTTCTGTCGATGAAGGAAGTTCAACCTCAACATAGCCATCATTTGTCTTAAAATAATCTTCTTTAATGTTGATATGTAAAGCATCGTTAACGCTAGAAACTTTTACCCTACTGACAAGGTCTAGGCCATACACTCTAACCCTGCTTCCTGTAATCTTCGCTGCATCCTTTTTAATAAAAACGCGATCAGAGTGAACGGTAATCAGGCAATACTTTTTATAACCCCCGACAAAAAGATCTGTTCCACACAAAAAAGAACTCGTGCAAAAAACAAGGAATGCGGCACCAAGAAAAAGATTCTTTATCATAAACGTTACTCCCCATAAAAGTTGGGCGACTCCATTACGCCTTAAAATCTACACGTCTTTTTCTGCAGCACTCTCAGCAACCCAGGCTGACAAATCTGCAAGGCCCTCTCGCCACTCTGACTTGTCCTTCTCATAGAGTTTTTTAAGCTCTTCCACATCTTGTACAAATAATTCTCCATTCTTGCCCAAGGTTTTCATATCAAAGTTTTCTACAGATTTTTTCACTTGATCCCAGATGATACGATTCCTGGCTCGCCTATTATCAAGATGATTGGTATAGGCTAATAAGAAGTTCAAAGACAACATCATTATGCCTATCCCAAAAGAATACTGAGTATTCTCATCTCTGTGGAACGGAATACCTCGCCGTATTACATGCATTCCCAGCACAAGATCATAGACGATAAAGGGCAACCCCTCTGCAAGCCCTAGTAACAAGAAAGGAATCACACCCTGATTACGAGGCTCTGTTATGGTTCCCAAAGAATCTGAAGTCATCACACGTTTTAAAAGGTCGAATGCAAATCGCTTCTTATCAACAGAAAATGTCTGCAAATACCACTTTATCTGCTTGAAAAAATAAGATGCTTTCTCTTTGCCAAAGAGGGGTGACTTCATTCCACGAGATAAAGGTGTTTTCATTGCGCCATAGGCAAGAAAAAGGTGCTTCTTGAACAAACGCCTATACGATTCTTTCTCAGAAGAATCGAATCTCGACACCGTTCCATCTTGAGATAAAAATTCAACACCAAGCGATGTATCAATCAGTGAAAAAGAATCGCTATTCGAGTAACACAGAAGCTTGACCCAGTTCGGAAGAAATACTTCTATAAAACCTTTTTTCTCCAAGCCATCACGCAGTGGCGCCGAAACAAGCAACACTCTCCCGCTTCGCACCACCTTGACCTGCGACTTAAGATCATCGCCATGCACACGAACTTCTGACTCATCATCACGTCTCGTTACAACCACGTTGTTCATTCCGGGATCAATAAAGCAGTATGAATCCACACCAACCCAGCCCTTATAAACCGTTGCCGCCTTAAGCGAGGTCACTCCACAGAAGAGTAAAAGTATGATGAAAAAATGTTTTTTGTGCATCGAAGTCCCTCGCCCATTTTGCTTCAATCTACAAACCTTTTTCTGTAGCACTCTCAGTAACCCAGGCTGACAAATCTGCAAGGCCCTCTCGCCACTCTGACTTGTCCTTTTTAAAGAGTTTCTTAAGTTCTTCCACATCTTGTACAAATAATTCTCCATTCTTGCCCAAGATTTTCATATCAAAGTTTTTTACCGATTTTTCCACTTGACCCCAGATGATACGATTCCTGGCGCACTTATTAGCATGAATAATTACAACCAATAGAAACAAATAAAGAGACAATATTCCTGTGCCTAGCCAAAAAGGATACTGAGTATTCTTATCTCTGAGGAACGGAATACCTCGCCGTATTCCATGCATTCTTTGCACAAGAGCATAGACAAGAAAGGGCAACCCCTCTGCAAGCGCTAGTAACGAGAAAGGAATCACACCCTGATTACGAGGCTCTGTTATGGCTCCCAAAGAATCTGAAGTCATCACACGTTTTAAAAGGTCAAATACAAATCGCTTCTTATCAACAGAAAATGTTTGCAAATACCATCTCACCTGCTTGAAAAAGTGAGACGCTTTCATTGAACTATAGGAACGAAAAAGGTGCTTCTTGAACAAACGCCTATACGATTCTTTCTCAGAAGAATCAAATCTCGACACCGTTCCACCAGCAGATAAAAACACAACACCAAGTGACTGATCAATCAGTGAAAAAGAATCGCTATTCGAGTGAAATAGAAGCTTGACCCAGTTCGGAAGAAGTACTTCTATAAATCCTTTTTTCTCCAAGCCATCACGCAGTGGCGCCGAAACACGCAACATTTTTCTGACGAACTCAACCTTGACCTGCGACCTAAGATTATCGCCATGCACACGCACTTCTAGCAGACCTTTATGTCTCTTCACAATCACATTGTTTTTTCCGGGATCAATAAAGCAATACGAATGCGAACCAACCCAGCCCTTATAAACCGTTGCCGCCTTAAGCGAGGTCATTCCACAGAAGAGTAAAAGCATAATGAAAAAATGTTTTTTATGCATCGCAGCTCCTTTCTACAAGACAGATGACTGCTACTCCTTTATCGCGTCATAAAGCTCAACAAGGCCGATACGCCATTCAGACATATCGCCATCAAGAGCAATACTACGAAGATCTTTTACATCTCGCTTAAACACATCCCCTTTGCTTCCGTATTGAGAAAGATCTACCTCGTTCGCTACGCGCCTTACTCTCTTCCAAATGCGAGCAAGCGCAGCATCTCTTCGTAACCCGGCACTCCGCTTACGTAAAAGCGTAGTAACAAGAGGCACGAGACTTAGCATTGAACCAATAATTGACAAGACCTTCTTATCCTGCATGTGAAAAGCATGTGCAGAGGCCGAAAAAAACCCAACTGCCGGAGCAGAAAGAATCGTTGTTAGAAATGGACGAGCTGCTATCACTTGCAAGAGGTTTGAAGCCCGAGCGACCTTGTCGACCGACACACCCTTGTGCGAAAAAGCCATCAGCATAGTCTTTTTCAAAAGAGGTTTTAAACTGCTTTCAGGAAACGTCTTTTTGTACCATTCCATATAAAGGGAAGCATCCTTTATAGAAACACCCTCTAGATACGAAAAGTGGTCAGCAAAAATCGTTGCATATGAACGGTCATCGCTCTCAGGCTCTATAAAGTCTTTACGATGAAAAGAAATGGTTTTCTTTCTGCCAAACAAACCTTTTGTTGCAACACGAGTTCTCTTACCAAACACCTTGCCTTTAAACATATCCTGCACAAAGAGCTTGCCACCAGAAGCAGAAACCAGTGATCGCCGATCACTTTTCCCAATAATATGAACACCCTGCGGTTCGCGCAGTGTTACACAGCCTTTCTTTACCCCACTCACACCAATTCTTCCGTAGAACGGCTCAAATGCACACCATGACTCTCGCTCAAGGTTAAGAATCACATCGGCTGTATAGGGAATAATAATTTCTACAAAACCAGGAGCACTCGCATCACTACTGCGTGAAACACTAACCACCAATGTCCGGTCAGCCTCTTTCGCTCGCACTCGCGACGAAAATGATGCTCCATGCGTAATCACCTGAAAATAATCGGCATCATGTGTCTTAATTAAAACTCTACCAGACGACGCACTCACAACACACTTCTGTACATCTCCCCCTTCAAGAACAAGCCCCCCCCATGCATATGATGAGAACAAACAAAGCACGCCAACAAGAGGTATTATACGAAGTGAACTAAAAAAACTCTTCACACCAATCCTTCCAAGATAAAATTTTTGCCAACTAAGAATGACTCATAATAGCACATTTTTGTCCACATTTAAAACAGAGCAAAAAAGTTTATCGTCCGTAGGCAGAAAGAAACAAAAAGATTCCTGCAGCAACCGACGCATTATATGAGGATGTATCACGCTGTGGCAGTGTCACTCGATGCCCCATGCCCCGTATTTTCTCATCAATACCTTTTTCTTCTGACCCAATAACAAGGCAGTGCGGCAATTTGAATGCAACATCACTTGCATCATCACCATCTTGTGCAACTGCCATATACATATGATAGCCCAGCTCCTTCAACTCTCTGACCGCTTGTGGTAACGAGTCAACAAGATAAATTGGTAAATGTTCTGCAAGGCCCGCCGATGCTTTAAATACAGCAGGAGTCAGTAACGCTCCTCGCTTGCGACACAAAACAACGCCATCAATATTTGTGCAATATGCAGATCGCAAAATAGCACCGAGGTTGCCCACATCTTGCACCCCATCAAGCAACAAGAGTCGTGGCTTTTCAGATGCCTTCTTAAGGTTCGTTGCATACTTAAACGGAGAAACTGCTGCAACAATTCCCATGTGATCAGGGCTGCCTGCAAGACGAGTCAACGCTTCGCGTGAGACATGTTGAACATTGGGAAGGCGCGACGGAAGATATGGCTTTATCCGTTTCCATGCTTTTGGAAAAGGCTTTGTTGTGTAAAAGCTTAAAATTTTTCTTTTTTTCGCTTTTAAACACTCAATAATGGGATGAACCCCGTATAGTAATTCTGTCCGAGATGCTACCGAAAAACGAGCTTTACTCACCTCTTCCCTTTCTGTTTACTTTGCCAACAAATTCGCTATCCTCTTGCCCCGCTTCTTGCCCAGACAGACTTTCTTAAGTATGAAACAGACAAGAAGCCGAAAAGTGTACTTGATATAACTAACTTTGACAAAAGCGAGACCCAGTAATGTATTTAATTGAAGGTAATATTGGTGTTGGGAAATCAACCTTTCTCTCAGAAATAAAAAAACACCTCCCCTCAGTTGCCTGCACAAAAGAGCCTCTCGACAACTGGGCCAACCAATCTTTTGGAAAATCTCTTCTTGAAGAATTCTATCTCGACCCAAAACGATGGGCATACACCATCGAAACGTTAGCGATGATTTGTCGTTCTCGCGATCACGTTTCAGTGCAAAAACAACATGCACACCACCTGGTAGAACGTTCAATTTACTCTGGACACTATTGCTTTGCGCTCAACGGAAAAGAGGAAGGCTATTTTAGCAACCTCGAGTGGGATATTTATCAACAGTGGGTCTCATTTCTCTTCAACCAAAAGTGTCGTCCGCCACACGGCTTTATCTATCTTCAGGCAGACCCCAACGTATGCTACTTGCGTATAGCAAAACGGTCACGGTCTGGCGAAAGCACAATCAGCCTTGGCTACCTTGAAAAAATCCATCAGTGGCACAACAAATTTTTGATCCAAAAAACTGGCGTTTCATCAGCTATTGCAAACGTTCCTGTCCTTGTCATTGATGCAACAAAAGACTTTGCAAATTCACCCGAGCGCATGAAGCTTATTGCTCAAAAAGTTGCTGCATTTATTGCAGAAACAAGCTCCCCACTTCAGTCCCCTTTTGCCCCTGAAATTGCACCGTCTGCACAGAGATAAAAAGCCCTGAAAATTGCGTTTGACTTGTGTTTTGTTTTCGAGTAACTTTGCCCCTCATCTTTTGGGCGAATAGCTCAGTTGGCTAGAGCATCTGCCTTACAAGCAGGAGGTCACAGGTTCGAGTCCTGTTTCGCCCACCATTTTTTTTAAAAGATGAAAAAAATTACAAAATGTAGTTCCTCGGTAGCTCAGTTGGTAGAGCACACGACTGTTAATCGTTAGGTCGCAGGTTCGAGTCCTGCCCGGGGAGCCATACCTTCTGGGGCTGTAGCTCAATTTGGTTAGAGCACTCGCCTGTCACGCGAGAGGTTGCGGGTTCGAGCCCCGTCAGCCCCGCCAGAAATAAAAAAGCCGCTGTAAAACACAGCGGCTTTTTTTATGAACTCATCAGAAAAATAATGTTACACAATTCTGTAGATACGATGCTTGCCAACCTTTACAAGAAGGCCAGAAGCAACAGCAACCTCATGTGCGAAATCTACAACCTTTTCACCATCAATGCTCACCGCACCTGATGTGATCAAGCGGCGTGCCTGTGATGATGAATCAACGGCACCAAGGTCTCTTAAGAGTGTGACAATCCACACGCGCGAAGACTCATATGAAAGTGTAACCTCTTGCGCCTGTGAGTAATCTTTCTTTTGGAAAAGCGCTTCAAATCTTGCCCGCCCTTCATCGGCCTGAGACGCAGACCAGAAACGAGTGATGATGGTATGAGCCATATCCTTTTTGCATGCAAGCGGATGAAGCGTGCCTTGCTGCACAGCATGTTGCATCTGCGCAATCTCATCATCTGTTTTATTCCCGAGAAGCAACCAATAACGCCACATGAGCGTATCTGATATCGACATCAACTTGCCAAACGCGTCTGCTGCTTTTTCATGCAAGCCAACGTAGTTGCCTAAACTCTTCGACATCTTTTGCACGCCATCAAGGCCTTCTAATAAAGGAAGCGTCATGATAATTTGTGGTTCCTTGCCGTGCTGCTCTTGTAAAAAGCGACCCATTAAAAGGTTAAAGGTTTGATCGGTACCACCAAGCTCAATGTCACTCTCAAGAGCAACTGAGTCGTACCCTTGCATGAGCGGATATAAAAGTTCATGAAACCCAATAGAAACACCGGCTTTTAAACGTTTAGAAAAATCATCTCGCTCAATCAAACGAGCAAGTGTCACCTTGCCGGCAAGCTTAACAACATCTGAAAACGACAAAGGAGAAAGCCACGTTGCATTTGTCACGACCTCAAGTCTTTCGGGATCAAGAATCTTTGTCACTTGCTTAAGATAGGTCTCTGCGTTTTGGGCCACTTGCTCTTTTGTCAGCGCTGGTCGCGTTTTTGATTTACCAGTTGGATCACCAATAAGCGCGGTAAAATCCCCAATAATAAACTGGATGGTGTGCCCAGCATCTTGGAACTGACGCAACTTTGAGAGCACAACAGCGTGACCAAGGTGCAGGTCTGCAGCTGTTGGATCGGCTCCCAGCTTTACGCGAAGCGGTCGTTTTTGGGCCAACTTCTTTTCAAGTCCACCCTTTGGCAATACATCAACGGTTCCACTCAGTAAAAGTTCAAGTTGGTTTTTTGTACTCATCATTAAAACCACACAAGGTATACCTGAGCAGCAAAAACGAGCTGCAGCATTTTATTCAGTCCAACCCAAAAAAGAGTGCTAATTGGAGGAAGAAAGAAGAGGCATAACAAAATAATAATCGAATATGGCTCAATCATCTCCAGTAAATCCTCACCTGCCTCACCAAAGATAAGCGGTAATAACATCGCCCCTTCAAAAGGTGGCAACGGCACAAGATGCAAAAGACCGATTGAAATAGCCCAGATGATTATATTTCTAAAGAAACCTACAATCACAAGAATCGACGAACTATGCGGATACCAGAGTGAGAGATAGATGACAAAATATTGCAAAATATATGAAAGAAAAAAGAGACCGATCGTACCTGAAAGCGTAACCGCCAACCCCTTCCAGCGTGGTTCACCATCTAAGAGATAATGTCGGTCGAACGGTGGTCGATGCACGAGCTGGATACCTAAGAACATCATAATCAACCAGATCAGAGCAAAGGTGTACCCGCCATAAGACCGCACTGAAAGTAAGCATGAAAAAGCAAAAATACCAACAGGGTCAATATGATTAAGCGGATTGTACGAGTTGAAATCTAAGTACTCTACAATCTGATACCCCACGTTATAGGCAACCTTACAACGCGTTATGCTCCATACAGAAAAGATAATAACAAGTGTCGGAAAATTCAGTGAAACAAGGTAGAGAAAATCGGAAATATTTGCGTATTCCATAATCGGAAAAGACCCCTTCGTAGCGTTGTTTTTTGAAGGCGCAAGACTAAATGAGCAGAGCCTGAGAGTCAAGGCTCTCAGGCTCTGTCTTTACCAATCTCTTACAGAAAAGGCATTTTCTTTGCATACACATTTTCACAAAGTTGCTCTGGCAACCTACGCTTCTCCTGATCCGGCCCCAGCTCCTGTGCCAGCTCCTGACATAGTACCAAGAGAAACATCAATAATATCGGCCAAGTTTGCTGCGTCTTCTGCAGCCGCTTCTTCTTCAGTAAAACTTTCCCCTGATCGATCATACCCCTCACTGTCTGTTCCATCAGAATAGTGATCTTTTTCATCAAGACTGAGTAACATATTGCGCTCCTCTTCTGAATAGAATTGATATTGTGTCTGCAAGGCAGACCAAGCTGATCTTGCACGACCTAGTTCATTCATGGGAAGAGGACTCTCTGGCTCATCTGGATACTCTGGACACGGTGGCGCAGGATCATCCTCAGTAACATAGGAAATATATCTTCCAAAGACCGGATCATATGAACTCTTCCAATGATGGTATGCATTTACCTGTTTATGATAATCATCCTTGGCCTTCTGATATGCAAACAGTTCTTCAAGCGGATATTGTTCTGCAAATTCAGCTCGTTTTCGCTCGTACTCTTCAGCCTTGGGGTGGTTTCTACGATCTACAATCTCTCTGAAGTCGCCATTGTAGGGCCCTATCGTAGCCATAAAAGTAAGAAAGTTCTCATACCCCTTATTACAAGGTCCCTCTGGGTCACCAACACACAAATCCTCCCAGCGTGCTATATCAGACCAAAGACGAGCAACCCCCTCTCTTTTGCTCCTTATCAAGCGATGTCTGACATTTCGATGTGGGTGCTTTAGAAAAACCTCTCCTCTGTCCCCTCCTGAGAGGTCAACACCCTCAACAGGCTTATAATGCTCAATGGGAAGATTAACCTCACCAATCATTTGCTTGTAAAAAAAAGACAGCCGATCATCATCTGGATACACGGGCATAATATCCTCTACCTCTGGAAACTTAAACCAGTAAAAAGGGTGCACATGCGCAATAACTTTACCGTCAGCATCAGGTGTAAGCCTTTCTTCTGCTCGCTCTATTGTTGGGCGAATAATACGATCGCATACCTCTCGCCTCGTTACAGGTGCTCCATTGCGGCCGAGGCCCTTCTTCCTGTCCATTCGCCATACAACATCACGCTTCTCCTTCTTTCGCAAGGGCATACGTAGACTTGCTCGCTCTTTTTCTCTTTCTTGCCCAACAAGTCGATCAATTTCTCTATCAAGTTGAGCAAACTTCTCATCATTAACAGCCTTTCTTCTTTCATAAGCATCACTTGGCTCGCTCCCTCCTCTAAAAAGGATCTGTGCTATCTTTTGAACACCTCGAGCAATATTGCCTATCAATGAAGCTTGTGGTGGGAGCAGCAAATCAGCATCAAGTGCCTGAACCTTACCAAGAACCGTTTGCCTTGGATCATCTGCTTCAACATATGCTTTAACCAGGGCCTTGCGCTTATCTTGAGATACTTCCTCACCTCGCTTGCTCTGATTATGCACATATAATGACAAGCGATACCCAGCTCCCCGAGCACGAGCTGTTCGCTCTAAAAAGCTCTTAAACTGAGTTAAGCGCTTTGTTGCCATGTCCTCAGCTTGACGGCGATAAGCCTCGCCAGACCTCATTAACACATCTGGTGAACTATGCAGCGGAACACCAGGATCTGTTACGGCCATTCCTCCAATGTCACGGCAAAACTCGAGCCGCCTTCTTTCATCGCTCCACTCATGACGAGTATTATCCTCATCATAGTTGCCCCAGAGACCACCTTTCCCCTTTGCCTCAAACTCTCTCTTCGACCTTCGCCATGCATCACGTATTACCTGAGATTCCGGTGTTTGATGAGGACTATCTCGATGTTCAGGTGGCACAATAAAAAAATATTTCTTGTCCCGCCTATAAAGCAAGTTGTGAATATTATCTGGTATAGGGCATTTTTTAAGGAGCGCTTGCACTTCTCTTTGCGCCTCTTTATCACCCTTCTCCCACCTTTCTATTAAACGATCGAGAGAGGCAACCCACTTTTGCACCATCTTGCCTTGCTCATAACTTCGGTTTCTCGGATGTTCTCCAGAAAGGCATGTATAATATAAAATCTGTTCCTGATCTTCTTTTGAAAACAAGGCAAAGTTTGGCGATGCATCAAAAAAGAATTGCTGCCTTGAATAATCTTTAGGCCACGTCATACAGGGCAGCTGTTGGCGCATATGAGGAATCGCCGCAAAATAATCTTCCGGCAACAGATCATCCCTAAAAATACAAAGATCAGGCAAGTGACGCTGTTCACTTTCATCAAGCACTACATGAAGGCCAAACGGAATAACTACGTCGCCATCAATCTCCACGCCACCATACAGATTACCATTCTTTATTTTCTCCTCGATTTCCCAAGGCCACCTTACATCTTCAACCGGATCCCAATTCTCAGGGGCATATAGGCGCGCTACTCGACGCGCAGTCAGTCTGCGTATTGGCCTTTGCCTTTCTAGTAAAGCATTTAATCGCTGCAGCAAACGTGGTGTCTCGATATTTGCAATACCATTCCACCCCCTTCTCTGGCTCTCATCATAGCGCTGCATTAACTCCCGACTCTCTTTATCATCGCCCTTACGACCAAGCCTGTAGAGAGCATATAGCGCTGCCGTCACAGCTAAAGCAGCCCCCACCTTAGCGGTAAATCCGCCAAACCAGCGGCTTTGCAAACGAGATGGGTCAATAAATATTCCAAACAATGTCTTAGCAAGTGACTTTACCTTGTCATACAGGGTCACGCCGTTGTTATCACCTGTGCTTTTAGCAACTTTTGTAAGCGCAGCCTTTATCCCACTTTCAAACGAAAGTCCTTTATCCCACTCAAGACGATAGAGATCCCTTAAGTTTTTTGTCACATGATCTCTTTTCCAGATTTCCTCTGACTCAACTTGATTACTCAGGTCACTCAAAAGAACAACTGCTTTTTCTGTTGCCGCCTCTATTTTCCTCTGAAGCTTTTTTGTTCCCCTCTGTTTACACCAATGCACACGTTCAACAAGAGCATCATAGAGCGGCCAAGCCGCTCTATGAATTTTTTCTCGAGGAAGCACACTGAACAAACTGCTGTGCCCATATAAAGCTATAAAGCAAATAAATAGTGCTTTCTTTAGCATCTCAACTCCCTCTCTATCCTTCTCCGGCACCGGCACCCGCACCGGCACCTGCGCCAGCACCCCTTGCCGCTAAAAACCGCGCGTCCTCTTTATCCGCAAACTCTTCAAGCTGCCTGCGAGTGCGCTGCAAACTCGCATGCAGCCTTCTAAGTGTGGCAACATATTCCTTACTGTGGGCACCTGCTTCACTGTTTCTTAAATATACAGCTTCGGGTTTCCATTTTTCAACAATAGAAGCAATTGTTTCAAGCGCCTGTATAAAGAGCTCATACACCTTCAATGTCCCTTCACCTCTTGGCCCAACAACACCAGAGTCACTATTAAGCCCCTTGCCAAGTCGATGAGGATTAAGGTAATCAACACCATGACTCCCTATAAAACAGGATGTAACCTTATCGCAAGCCTGCAATTCATCGTAAATCGTCTTCACATCAGTCCAATCTACAAATGTCTCGCCTGCATGCTCAGGACGCACACTCTCGGCGACATCGCGTCCTGTCACAGCATCCATCTCCGTCCGAAGCATTTCAGCTAAGGGAAGCTCTCGAAGTATGAAAGCAGCGTACGCAGCAAGCTCTGGATATGAGTGTGCAATCTCATCTACACCCTCATCTCCAAGCAACCGCTTTGCCTTCTCACGCACATCATGAAAGATGCTCTTTTTGTCGTGCATCATGCTGAGGATATATAGTGCACTCGTAACACGTGTCATCCGCACAAACAACTGCATAAAAAGCCTTGCAACAAGATAGCGCCTGTAAAGTGCACGTTTACGCCTCCCAAGATAATACGCGCCTCCAGCGCCAACCCCTACAGCTCCAGCACCACCTCCTGCATAAAGGCACCCAGCTTTGAGAAGTCCCTCAAAAGCAGGCAGCGCCACCTTTGCCCCCTTAAGAACACCAGCATGTGAGAGCCCTGCTTTTGCAACACCAGCAGCTCCCTTGCCCACAGCACACAGAGCAGCAACTCCCCCTTCAACAAAAAGGCCAGCATTGAAAGACTTAGCAGCTATCACTGCAGCAGCGCCCCCTCCAAGAAAAACACCAACAACCGCTCCCCCAATGCACAGCAGGACGAGTCGCTTCTTATTCATCTCGATGCCCAAAAACTTCCATGGCTCCCGCACCGGATCCTCATTGGTACACATTTTATATATCAGAGGAAGATTAAAGTCGTAGTTATCTGCATCAAGAGCAGCAAGATGCCCTACCTTTTCTCTCATATAGTCCAGTGTTTTTCTATTTAACTGACCCACATCTTTTAAGTAGTTTAAAACAGCTCCCCCGACTATATTCAGTTGCCTATCAGCCCTGCCAAACCAGGAGTCAGACAGCCCACGCTTCTCACACCAAAAAGACCCATCATCCCCACTCTGAGCTAAAACAGTAATCTTTCCTCTAAATATGCGCTCCACATCTGCAACGGTGTTAGACAATCGCTTTGGAAGCGTCAAAGACATAAGATTCTCAACAATATCTTGAGGAACCTGAGATATTGCTGTTTTGTGAGTGCTCAACACCTTCAACTCTCTATGCTTTTCGTGAGAAATACCAGGTAGACTTTCCAACCTGCTGCAACCTGTTAAGAGCAAAACAGCAAGATTGTCATTCTCTTCAAAAGGAGGCATTCCTTTATTCCACAGCTTTAAACGAGGGCAATCTTCCATAGAGACATAAGAAAGTCGCGGTGCCCCTTCAAACGAAGGAAAACCTTTGAGCTCTCGCACACCATCCATTATGACACGTTCAAGATTTGGCAACTTGAATGTTCCATCAAAAAACGCACAGGTGATCCTGTTATAAGACAAGTCTAATTCTCGCAGCTGAGTAAGAGACCTAAATGCATCTTCTGCGATACACTCAATACCACCTGTTTCAGGATGAGAAGGATCTTGTTTAAAAGGGCCAATAATGCGCAGCACACGCAAATTGACAAACGCTTTAAAGCAGTTATTCGTTAAAGCTTTAAACCCAGAAGTAACTCGCATCTCAAGTTCATAAACCTCCTCAGGAGCTATTCCCATCTCCCTAAGCGTTTCATGCACCATGCAAATATCATACACACCCTCTATACAAATGGGATCTGCACCATGATTACGTACACGCCCCCCAAGAGTAACACGCTTCCATGGCCCCTCTCCATCAGGTGAAGCAAAATCACGCACCGCAACTTTGCCTCGCTCACCTTCCGGCAGTGCTATATTGCCAAGCGCTTTTGCAGCAACATACCTCTTATCAGAAAGAGTAGCGCCATTCATGCGCATGACTTTAGCATTTTCTGCTTGGCGAAATGCCCAGAGTTTTTCCACTCTTGCTTTTTCATCAGCCCTCGATGCAGCATCACTAACACTGCGAGGAACTCGATCAGCACGCCCCACCAAGCCTGTTGCTATGTGGTCCATTTGCTCAAGAAAATGCCTCCGCAAAACACCTGGGTATTTCATCTGAGCCCCAAGAATGCCAATATTTTTTTCCATATCCTCACTACGATAGAAAACCCGCAACAGGCCATCAGTAATTGATTTCTCTATACCCCATTTTCTCGACCTTTCGAGTGCAACCGAGATGAAATGCTCCGTATACGCAACATTCCAAGCATAGTTCTGCACAATCTTTCTTACATCTCTCTCTCCTGTTTGCCTTTGCACATAAAAAATGTGCCCCAGCAACAGCGTAATTGCAGAAAAATGCTCTTTTTTTAAAGAAGATCTATACACAATAACTTCATCGCGCTTGTTGGCATCACCTGAAACATTGGTCCTTCTCCGCAAGCCTCTCTCTGCTCGAGGATGCTTTTTTCGTTTTGCATGACGAGGATTATGCAAAAGCTCAACAAAACGACACATTGATTCAGGAATAGGATAATGCCCTCGTGGGTTTGCTCCTGATGTACGCCCTGCTGGCAGCTGCGTTAACCACACAACTTTCTCGCCGCCCCAATGAGCCTCAAGATACTTTTGAACTTTGAGCATAATTTCACTACTTCTATAATCCGTCTTTACTGCCCGAGGCTCAACAACCTCTTCATTGGCCTCTACCTCAATATCTTCGGGATCATCAAGCGACGATCGTAGTGTTCCTCGTACACCAGGGGCACGCCTTGCGTAAAAATCCCTTGCTACAAAAAACCAATCTCTTCCTCCCTCTGTAGATAAAACCTGCATTTGCTCATGTGCATATCGTCCACGCGCCTGCATATACGAAACACATGACAGTACTATCAAACCACCCAGAACAATTTTTCTTATTACTTTATTCATAAAGACCTCATTACTGTGCTTATTTCATTGAACTATTATTTCTGCTTTCTACTTTGCTCTTGATTGCTGCAAGAGCATCCATAATCATGTCCTCTGTTATGTGTGTTTGCCGGTTCCTTTGTGCTGTTTCTCTTGCTGTAGTGATAATTCGTTGCAAATCTCTTCCTGAAAAACCACGTGTCTTTCTCCCTACACGTCGAGCAAGCTCTTCCTGGTCTCTGATATTCAAGTTGGAACATTTTTTAAGATGAACAGAAAATATCTTTTGCCGCTGCCCTGCTCGAAGCGGTGGAAAGTGAATCTCATCAAAGCGGGTTTTAATTGCGTCATGAATCTCTTCGCGATGATTGCTCGCCCCAATAATGACAACACCCTTATCATCAGCCTCATATGTATTAATAATATTCTGAAGGCAGGTTCTTACTCCGAAAAAATCTCTTTTGTATTTATTGACGAGCGAATCTATCTCATCAATAAACACAACAGTCGGCGCACGCTTCTCAGCCTCAGCAAAAACCCTTCTTATTGTCTCTGCAGCACTATCTTTTACAGCAAGAGCCCCCGCATTAATGGTAATGCATGTGCACCCCGCAGCCTCGGCAAAAATCTGCGCACTCAATGTCTTACCACAGCCCGACTCACCATGGAACAGCAGTCTGACTCCAGGAAGACTTTTCTCCTTTTTCATTTGTTCAGCCAGAAACATCAGACGCGCTTTTAACTCGTGAGGCAATCCTTCCACGCCACTCCATACATTCTCCCTGCCTTTTAGAGAAGCGAGGGATGCTGTTTTTAAGGTGAAATCTTCTGTTTGAAATGATGCCGTCAACGCCTTTGCATATACATTGTACGCATCAAAAAGGTCCTCATCAGTAGCAACAAAACCTTCACCAATCGAAACCCACAAGTTATTAAAGAACACCTCAAAGTCTCTTCCCGTCCACCCCTGCGTCTTGTGACAAAATTCAAAAAGCGTATCGTCACTCACTGCAAACGCATTTTTCTTTTTGGCAAAGTGATCGATAACAAGATGGGCTCGTTCATCAACACCAGGAGGATTAAAAAGCAAAGCATCTCCAAAGCGACGCCTTACAGCATCCTTAATAAGAGACTCTCTATTCGTTGCTGCAATAATAAATACTGGTTTACCAGATGAACGAAGCTCTTCAATCTTTACTTGAAACACTGTTGTCGCTCCATTTATTACAGAAGCATCAGACTTTCTTTCTATGGGACAATACGCATCTATTTCATCAAAAAAAAGAAGAACCGGCCCTTTCTTGGACTTCTCTAAAGCATCTTTAAAGAAGTCTTGTATGCGACTTTCATACGCGCCAACATAGCGGTCATCGTCCCCACCTTGTTTCCACTCAAGCAATGTAAACCCATAATCTTGTGCAACAGCATGAGCTGTAAGAGTTTTTCCTGTTCCGGGAGGCCCAACAAGAAGAGCTGTCCTTGAGGCATCTTCCTCTCCATCAACAATCGCTTGCGCCATTGCTGCAATGCGCGCCTTTACCTCCTCATGCCCGCGGATCTTATCAAGATGTGGTGTATCTCTTTTTTTTCGTTCTTTTGCAGGTGTTGCTCGTCCTCTCACCCTAACGCGAACGCGCCTCTCAGACCCTGCACCGGCACCCTCGCCAGCCCCTCCTCCAGAACCAGAAGTTGCTCGAGCTGCCCGCGCAGAAGATACAACCGCTTGATGAACTCTCCATGAAGCAGAAAGTTGGTTGATAAATGCAGCCTTATCAACACCACTATATCCCAGCCTTTCACGAAGAAACTTTACCTTTTCTTTATCGCCTTTGTTTTTTGCATAGCTGAGAAGCTTGAAAAAAAAGCGTGCTTCACCGCGATAAAGAGCACGCTCAACCTTTTCTCCAAGTTCTTCAATATTGTTTTCCAGAAAACGGAAAATCCAACTGACACCAAACACAGATTTTTGTGCAACTGCGGCCTCAAAAAGATCTGGCAGTAAATTTTCATCTTTCTTGCACAGCTTTGTAAGGAGTCGTTCATGAGTAGGATTATCAAGAGGCTCTCCAGCATCCTCATCATCAAGCCATGCCACTCTCCATGGAAGATGCGTCCTCTCAGCGCTTAAAAAATTATTAACTAATTCTCCGTCCTCATTATGAGCCCAGAGGAGTTCAGGCCACTGTGTAACACATGCTTTGAGAAAATTTACATCCTTACACTTATTCAACAATATCCAGACAGACACACCATCCCAGTGGTCACCATTTTCAAGAAACCGTTTCACATCTGGCAAAGACTGAGCATTCACAGCCTGAGGCAAGTTTGTTATTGGTCGAGTTAGTCGAGTCGGTGCTTCTGCAGCAGAAAAGAGAAAAATCGGAACACACGTAGCTACTATACAAACAAGGGGAGTTACGTTGATTCTTTTCATAGATAACCTCCTGAAAAAGGGAATAATCATGACGTAATGCGCAGAAAGTATTCCAAAGAGTGAAACAGTTTGCAAGAATGCAACACCTCAATAAAAAAAGGGCTCTCGACTCACACACCACACCTCTGCTATGTTCCGCGCCTCCTCATTTTCTCATTTGTATGTAAGGATCATAGATTATGAAAAAACAGACCCATGCCATCCCCTTTTCTCTCAGCCTTGTCACCTTCATGCTCTACCTGCCGACGCTCTCATACCCTTTCCAGTTTGATGACCTGGCAAACATCACAAAAAACTTTGATTTACGGTCCTTTAATGTCTTTCGAAGAATCTTCACGTCACGGCGTTGGTTTGGAGAATGGATCAACTCACTTATCTTTCACTACGATGGCTTTAATACAACCCTCTACCGCCTTTGCAATGTTGCAACGCATATCCTTGGCGGCGCCCTGGTCTTCTATTTCATCCTCTTTCTTTGCAAGCGAATGCAAAAAACATCGTTCATGGCGACGTATGCAACACACATCGCCTCACTCACCAGCATGCTCTTCTTGCTTCACCCCGTGCAAACACAAACAGTATCATACGCTATCCAGGGAAAACTCGAAGGCATTGCAAGCGTCCTGATGCTTGCCTCTCTCTTTGCAATGCTTACAGCAATGACAACAAAGACATCAGTCATAAAACAGAGCAGCCTTCTTCTTTTTGCAGCCCTCACCATACTCATTGCATGTGGCACAAAAGAAATCGCCATCGTTACACCAGCCCTGCTGCTCGTAACCGACTGGTTCTTTCTTGCTCATCAGTCATGGCATTCATTAAAAACTCGCCTTGCCTACCACCTCTCATACAGCGGACTTGTCGGCACGACCATGCTCTACTACTTCAAACCGCAATTCTTCTTAAACCTGATAACCTTCAACACCGCTGTTCTACAAAACCGTGGCAACCTTTTAACCAGCAGCTCCCTGGCAAAGATCACACCACTCCACTTTTTCATCTCCCAGTTCAAGGTCCTTGTTCACTACCTCACTATCTTCCTCTGGCCTTTTGGCATGAGCGTTGAATACGACTGGCAACTCAGTCCTAGCTTTTTTTCATTTGAAAGCTTTGCCCCCTTCCTCTTTCTCACCGCTCTCGTTGGTTTTGCGCTATGGAAAACAACGCGAGCAAAACTGCCTGCAGTCTCATTTGGTATCATCTGGTTTTTTATCGCTATGGCACCGCGCGCAAGTATTATCCCCTCAGCAGAACTTGCCTGTGACTATAAAACATATCTTGCAAGCATCGGCTGGCTTTTTATCATCGCAACCGGACTTCTCAAACTCGCCCTTATCATTACGCAATCTATTACTACACAGCAACGAAAAGCACTCCTCTCATGCGCCGCAAGCTTTGTCTTTCTACTCGGCACAGGAACCTACAACCGCAACCATGTATGGTCATCAGGTGAACGCTTTTGGAAAGACATTGTTGAAAAAGCTCCTCAAAAAGCACGCGGTCACAATAACTACGGCGTTGAAATGGTGAAACATGCAAACACCTTGATGGTAAACCCCGAAACAAAAGAAGAAGCACGCACCCTCTACCGCGCTTCTATTGAAGAATACAAGCAAGCTATTCGCCTTGATAACCTCTACCCCGACCCATACAGCAACCTGAGTGTTTGCTTCGCTCTCCTTGATAAAAAAGATGATGCCATTGCCGTTGCAAAACAAGCACTCAAGATTTTTCCCGAATACCCAGAGGCATACAACAACCTTGGCTCACTCTGCATTCAAGCCAACCGACTCGAAGAAGCAGAAGAAGCATTGAAAAATGCAGTCCGCATCAGACCACACTACGGAAAAGCCTACTACAACCTTGCCCACCTCTATAACAAGCAAGGCGACCTTGATAAAACATGGCACGCGCTCAAAAGTGCCAGCCTTGGAGACTTTGATACCGAAGCAGAATGCTTCTTTACCCTCGGCGACATGAGCATAAAGACTGCTCGCTACGATGAAGCAGTACAAGCACTCAACCGCTACTTCTCCTTACGGAAAGACAAAGATGAGCTCTACCTACGCGCACGATTCTCACTGGCAAACGCCCATCACCTTCGCAAGGACTACGGACAAGCGCGTGCTCTCTATGAAGAACTTGTGCGCATTCAACCAGACAATGTTACCTACCTTCATAACCTTGCAGAAACATGGGTTGAAGAAAAAGATTATGAACAAGCCGTAGAGCTTTTCAAAAAAGCAACATCAAAAAAACGCCAGATGCTGCAATCACACATCCGCATGGCACACTGCTATGAACAACTGGAAAAATACGAGTTGGCTGAAGACGTTTTTACCAAGCTGCTTGATTCTGCAGACACACAACAACTGCCAACACATATCAAACTTGCCTGCAATAACGAGAGAGAGCGACTCAAACTCCAAATCAAACTAAATAACCAAAAAGGTACCCTCACCTTGCACGACATTGCGCACGTGGCATAGCAACACGTTCTCTTCTTGCACAATCATGCATCTCTGTTAGAGTGTGGCCTCATTTGCAGGTCCTAGACAGCCTTTCAGGAGTGTACTTCATGTCAGCACGATTCCCTCTCTCATTCCCCTCTGTTGTTGCAACCGGCTTTGCCATTTTCTCGATGTTCTTCGGTGCCGGAAACCTTCTGTTCCCCATCGAACTTGGCCACCTTGTGGGTAGTAATGTCTGGTACGGCTACGCAGGGCTCTTCATTACCGGCATCCTTTTTGCACTCATCGGCATGATCTCACTCATCCTTTTTGAAGGGAAACATACAACCTTTTTTAATCGACTTGGGCGACGAACCGGCCTCTGCGTTGAAGCGCTTATCCTTATTATGATTGGCCCGCTTACCGGTATACCTCGTGCCATTGATATTCTGTATGAACTTACACTCTCGCAGGTAACCTCACTCACACTTTCAAACTTTGTTATTGGTTTTTTGGTAATCATCTTTGCCTGCTCATACAAACGCGAACGAATCATGCCCCTCTTGGGCTACGTCATCAGCCCCCTTCTGGTTCTCTTACTTGCAATCACCATCATCCTTGGCATTGCAAACACCTCAACGTTTATACACTCTTCTTACACACCGCTACAGTCTGTAGGGCGAGGCATCAGAGAAGGCTTGAGCACCATGGACCTTATGGCTGCATTTCACTTTGCACCACTCGCTGTCATCTACCTGCGACGCATGTCAAACCGCCCAACGCTTGGTATTAAAAATGTGACGAAATGTGCGCTTGCCGCAAGCCTTATCACCGGCTGCCTTCTAAGTCTTATTTATGCTGGTCTAAGTTACATCGGTGCGCATCAGTTTGGTTTGCCAAGTATCTCAAACCCGGCAAAACTGACGCTTGCCATCGCAAAAACAATTCTTCCTGGCTGGATGCTTGTACCACTCTTTGTACTTCTGTTTCTTGCCATTACCTCAACGGCAATTTCTCTTACTACTATCTTTAGTGACTTTATTCGCGAAGAAGTTTTCTCAGAATCGGTAACACATGCACATGCATTATGGATTACCAGTATCGCAACCGGCTTTGCAGCACACGGTGGTCTGCATATGATTCTTTCTCTTGAGAAACACTTTTTAATGCTCTGCTACCCACCGCTTATCGTACTTGCCATATGCAACATCCTTTATAAGACAACAGGCTTTCGACATGTAAAAGGACCTGTGTGGTGCTCCTTCTTTTTATCATGCGCTCACTACCTCTTCTTTTAAGAAGACACTACAACGGTAGAAATAAATTACGAGGCTTTTCACCCTCATCAAAGCCAAGCCACTCTGAAAACACCTCTGATATCTCCTGCAGGTTCTTCCTAATTCGCTTAAACCAATGCGTTTGATAGTGAATAGATCGACCTCGATACCTCTGACTATATGCAGCCTCCTGCGTCTTACTAAAGGTAAGCTCTTCATAAAGCTTGCGGGCAATAACAACCCGGCTTCTTTGCGCGATCAACTGACGCAAAACAGCCTCTTGCGAGATCTTTTCTTTAATTGCAACCAAAGGTGTTCGTCCTTTTTCCTTCAAAAAGAGGTTGGCAACTAAACTTGTGTGATACATATATTTTTCTGTAATAACGTCGACGAGACCAAGAAGAGCTGATGCAACCTTTTTTATCTTAACGTGCCCAGGAATTTTTCCATCAAGGCGCACCCTTATGTTGTATACATCACGCCCAAGCTGCTCGCGATACAAGCGAGAGCCTGAAACACTTTTAAAAAGACGATCCGTCGATCGACGATCAACCGAACCGGCAGATTGAATCAGATCATCATCTGAGTAGAGGTTATACAGTGCTTTAAAATGGTTTGGGCTATATACCGGCTCTAGGTGCTCAATGATAGGTGATGCAACATAATAAAGTGACTCAAAGTCAAAAACCGCATCTTGCAGCGCGATATTAATGACATTACATCCATGACTATGCCCATACGCATAGGCCGCTTGATAGCCATGCAATGGTCCATAATAGGTATTAATCAGTTGCGATAAATTTGTTCCTGCTTTTAAGCGCTCAGGAAAAGAGTCACTCCCACTCCACGAATAAGAAACTAACTCAATGGGAGCCTTCAAGCGTTGCGCTAATTCTTTTACAAGCGATTTTACGCCGCAAAAGTAGGGGCTTTTTTCTGAGTAGAAATCGATATGGCGATGCGCCCACGTGCCATGTACCAGAAAGAATGAAATCGGCTTCTTTTCCAGCGTCCCATAGGGAGCGTACAAACAAACACGCTCTATGTTTTGCTCCTGATAGCCAAACCGAGACATCATCGCTGAGCGCGAAACATCAACCCACGCATTACACTTCTCTACGCCAATGGAAACATCATCAACAAAACGTTCCCAATAAAACGGGAGATAAGCGCAACATTTCGCCATGCTCATCGCAAAAAATAAGTATAGAAATAGCTTTTTTTTATTCATAAGGACGGCAAGTATATCACACATTGCTCTGTGCAGTAGGTGAGACGCTTTTTTCCTGTTATACTTCGCCAAATCTGTACCATTTTGGATCTATATCTTCACAAAATTTACCATAAAAAGGTTGCCGCACTGTGGATAAAAAGTACGAAAATCACGTCGTTGAAAAACATATGCAAGAGCTCTGGGAGCAAGAAGAAATATACGCCTTCCAGGCTGAGAGCGAAAAACAAACATTTAGCATCGATACGCCACCACCAACCGTCTCTGGCAATCTTCATATCGGACACGTTTTTTCATACACACACACCGACCTGATCGCACGCTACAAGCGTATGCGAGGTTACAACGTTTTTTATCCGATGGGATTTGATGACAACGGCCTTCCAACCGAAAAATTTGTAGAAAAGAAACATAAAACAAAGGCACATGTCGTTGGGCGAAGTGCTTTTATCAAGCTCTGCCAAGATGAAGTTGGTAACGCCCACAAAGACTTTGCAGCATTATGGAAGCAGCTTGGTCTTTCAATTGACTGGCGCACAACATACTCAACGATATCTGACCCGGTCAGAGCGCTTGCACAAAAAAACTTTATCGAACTTCTTGAGCAAAAGAATGTTTATCGCAGTGCAACGCCTGCACTCTTTTGTACAACATGCCAAACGTCGGTTGCACAAGCAGAGCTTGATAGTGTCGAACAGGCAACAACCTTTAATACCATCCTCTTTGCAGATGAAGATGGAAAAACATATCCAATTGCAACAACACGACCAGAGCTTCTTCCAGCCTGCGTCAGCGTTATGTTTCACCCAAGTGATGAACGTTTTGCTCACCTGAAAGGCAAAACTCTTCTTTCACCCTTCTTCTCAACACCTGTCGCATGCATTCCTGATGAGCATGTTGACCCAGAAAAAGGAACAGGGCTTGTTATGTGCTGCACCTTTGGTGATCAGACCGACATCATCTGGCAACAAACACATCAGCTGCCTCTAAAAATTATCATGAGTGAACGTGGTGTATGGAATAAAAATGCCGGCCCACTTGAGGGGCTTCGTGTTCGTGATGCCCGTGCAAAAATGCTTGAGCTCCTTGCCGAGTGCAACGCCTTGGTTGAACAGAGAAAGATTCAACATGCCGTCAATGTTCACGAGCGCTGCAAGCAGCCTATTGAGTTCCGTGTTATTCCACAGTGGTTTGTAAAAATTAAGGACCACAAAGAAACCTTCTTAGCGTTAGGCGACCAGATTGAGTGGAAACCATCATTTATGAAGGCACGCTATCGCGACTGGGTTGAACATCTTGGTTGGGATTGGTGTATCTCTCGGCAGCGTGCATATGGCGTCACCTTTCCAGTGTGGCACTGTCAGGACTGCTCATGTGTTATCACAGCAAGTGAAAAGATGCTCCCCGTTGACCCGAGTGAAACAAAACCACCTGTTTCTCGCTGCCCCGAATGCAGTGGAGAGCAGTTGCTTGGTGAAACCGATGTCATGGATACCTGGAATATCTCATCACTTTCACCGCAAATTAACGGCATGCCACTGCCCTTTGATATGCGACCACAAGCTCACGACATCATTAGAACATGGGCTTTTTACACCATCATAAAATCATACTTTTCGTCTCAGACCATTCCATGGAAAAAGATTGCCATCTCAGGGCACGTCACAAGTGGTAGCGGAAAGATTTCAAAGTCGACAGGCGGCGCAAAACTTACGCCTCAAGGCCTTCTAAATTCATACTGTGCAGACGCCATCCGCTATTGGTCTGCTCATGGCGCACCAGGCACTGATACCGCCTTTAGCGAAGAGCAGTTACGAAGTGGATCACGCTTAGTCACAAAGCTGTGGAACGCATTCCGCTTTGTAAAAGAGCACATCACACCTGCGTCATCACACCCATACACGGGTAAGCTCGATACCGTAAATGCCTGGCTTATCGGTCAGTGCAGCGAAGCTACCGATCGCTACATAAAACTTTTTGAAGATGGTGAATACTCACACGCTCTCTCAGCCCTTGAAACATTCTTTTGGCATGACTTTTGCGACAACTACCTTGAGCTGGTAAAAGATCGCCTCTTCAACCCCGAGCTTTATACCGCTGAGCATGTGCTTGCGACCAGCGCAACGCTCTATAAGGTTGGCTTGCACATCCTTAAGTTGTATGCGCCCTTTGTACCACATGTCACAGAAGCGATTTACCAAGAGCTGTACAAGCAGTGCGAGAACACAACCTCTCTGCATGCAACGCAGCTGATGCCCAACCTCTTTGAGCCGGCATCCCAAAAACATCTTGCAACAATGCGTCACCTCCTGCATGTCATAGCAGAAGTACGCAAGCAGAAAAGCTTGCACCAGTGCTCGCTTAAAACTGCAGTAACGACACTCTTTCTTCATGGGCAAGATGAGGCTCTTCATGACGCCTTATCTGAAAACATGCAGACGATAAAAGGGGTAACAAAAGCAGAAACACTTGCCTTTGATACCCAAGCTCTTGATGACAGCAGGAGTGAAAAAACAGACAACCACTTCACGATGTACATAACACTCACACTCCACTAATGGAGATTACCTATGATTACCGTACGAAAACGACTTCGGTCGTATCAGTTTGTTGATCCTGAGTTGATAAAAGAGAAAGTCGAGAAGATGATTGCCGCAATCGGATATGCCGATTTTGATGTCTTTATCTGGCTTACGAACAACCCTGGTATTAAAAAATACAATGCCACGTTTCGTAAGAAAAATAGCGCAACAGATATCCTCTCATTTCCTCACCATCCACACCTCGTACCGGGGGAACGGATTGCAGTGCAGGAGTCAGATGATAAAAATCTTGGCGATATCTTAATTAGCCTTGAATATGTTGCCCACGTATGCCGACGCCACGATATGGACTTTTTAGAACGCATAGATGTTCTTCTTGCACACGGGATAGCACATCTTCTCAATTATGATCATCAAACCGATGATGAATTTGCGCAAATGCAAGTGGTGGAGAAAAAGCTTCTTCGATCTCTTGCCGCATAATTTTTGTGAGCTGCCTCTCATAAAAAGGTGGCTCACAAAAAAACACATAGTCCATTGACAAAGCTGTGTCAGATCTGTACTTTTCCAGATCTCGACATTCCCCCTTGATACATCAGGTCATTACATCTTTTGGGGGAATCTATGAAAAAATTACTTTGCATTCTTGCGCTCCTTTTTTCAGCGCAACACACTTTACACGCTGCTGCCGGAACTGGCGCAACTCACTCAACTGAACCAGCTGATGCAGAGCTTGTTGTCATTGAAGTTTCTCCAGAAGAGACAGCTCTTTTGATCAAACAAAATAGAATATTTTTGAGTGAAGCAGCCCCATCATGCCTTAAGCTTCTCTGGGGGGCAGTGCAAGGAAAAACACGAGGACAAATATACCGTGATGCAAGAAAAGCATTCATTGATAGCAGGATACAAGAACAAACGAACCTGCTTAACTGCATTCAAGTCTCACTCAACTCAGAAGTCGCAGCTGATACCATTGCCGCTCAACTTTCAGACAGCTTCTATGATCTCATGCAAGCATGTCCAAAACTAAGTGAGACCGAAAAGATCTTTCTGTGCACCGTCTATATAGCGATTAAAAGAGACAACCTAAAAAGGAGGAATACTCTTTCCATTATACCCAGGAGGAGGTATGCCCTTATTGCTCTTCTTGACATATATGCATCCACAGTAGGTCAAACCGTGAGGAGCTCTCAACTTGATAGGCTTAAGAAGAAAATTGCTAACACTAGAGTAGAGCCACGAAGACCCAGTGGTTCTAGTGCATCTGTTGTATCTGTTGCAGCTGCAGATGGCTTCTCCGGATGACTAGACTTTTCTTAAGCATGCTCCTAGCGCTCTCTTGCCTGAAAGCTGCAGGAACAGGTGGAACAACCCATACACCACGCGTAGCAACAACAGGTGCCACCCACGAGTCATCAGAATTGCGCAACCTTGATGAGTTACTACAACGTCATACAAAGCTCAACGAGATAATCAGTGAGCATTGTCAAACCTACCGCTCGCGAGATTATGCACCCGATCGTCTCTGCAAGGCTCTTGATGCAAAAAAACTGATAACTCGAGAACCGTTTCGCCTAATTAGAAACCTTACAACACAAGAGCTGATTGGTCTTAATTACAATTATTCACGCCTGTCTAAAGAATGGGCACAGATAAAGAAACGGGTCTTGGCGCTCAGACAAGTTGTTGGAAAAACATGGCGAGAAGAAGCAGAACTGAGAGATAAAAAGCAGCGTCTTGCTCTCTATAAGCAAGCATCGCGACTTGAAAACATCATTGATAGAATGTGTGCACAGAAGAGAGCTCTCGTCCTTTCTTATGAAAACAAACTCTACTCTACAACGCGCGAGAAAACAGCTCTTCTCTCACAACGAGTTACCTCACCTTATCAAGAACCGGTTGCAGCTCTCATTATAAAAACCTTTATAACGTTCATCTCACACGTATAGGAATTGTACTATGAAAAAATTGTTCTCATTGCTCGTTTGCTTACTCGCACTTTACACACCTCCAGCAACTCCAGCAGCCCATAGAAAAAAGACCATATACAAAGAATGGACAGACCTCATACCTGCATATCGAAGAGGAAAAGAGACTGTTTTTTCGCAAGAAGGTTATAGCCAGCGCTTTTATGGCCAATCGCGTAGCTTATATGCAGAATTTACTGGTTATAAAACGATATCTCCCGTAGATGGTTCCGACCCACTTTGGTTTTTAAAACATGGGCTCGAGAAGAACCAAGAAACTAAGTATGCAGAAATAACTGCCTACAAATACATACTCGAGAAGACAAAAGGGATATCTCTTTCTTCAGAAGATACAATCTGCCTTATAGCCACGATTATCTTGATTGCAGAAGTGATTGATTATGCCTATGCCGACTACAACACAACTGACACTAAAAAACAACAAGCGTTTACGCAGTATGCTGCAACCTACAGAGAAGGAAATATTGTTACACGACTGACAAAGCAGCTACAAATTCTTACTCCTTATGTAACAAAGCATCGACGGCACATAGGTTATGACACCGCAGGTGAGCGCGTCCTTGCTTACGCAACAAGAGAGCAAACAGAAGCGCTCGAAGCAGTTGTAGAAAAAGCGATCAAAGCAGCTGCAGAAAAAAGGTTGTCACCTGGCAGACGCATAAGAAGGCGACGTCCTGGCGCTAGAGCTTCTCGCGCTAAAGCTTCTCGCGCTAAAGCTTTTTGCGCTGGAGCAGGCAGTGGTGCAGGAGCAGGGTCAAAAAAGTAGCATGCGCTACCCAACCTTGCCTGCCATACCACTAAACATTGATAGGAAGTACTTTAAATCTGCATCGTTAAACTTCAGGCCAGCACCAAAGAACGGACTTGCACTTCTTCTTGAGACGAGGTCATCAATACCGAAGGTGGTATAGAGGTTCTTCATAAAGAACACTTTGTTAATCCACTTAACATGCGGACGGTTATCATCCAAACGCTTTACCCCCTGAAAATCAAAGGCTTCAACCGAAGTTATCCAGTGGAACAAGTCGGTGTTTAATGGCACGTAATAATCAACAGCGCCACCAACAGCGCTCTCAAACAAACCGATACGGAACGCAAGTCGCTTAAATCGCTTGCCGAACTGAAAACCGAAATGAACAGTGTTCTTTGTTCTTGTTACACGCTCAACTTGATCTGGAAACTCAATAACATCACGTGGCGTATCGAGAATGGTAGTGGAAAGAACATCGCCATTTTCATTGCGACGAGTAACATCCTCAACCTCTCGCTTAATGGTGCCATACTCATCAGTTGCGATTTGTACCTGATAAAAGTAGTCACTTGCCGGGCGAATTTTAAGATCCATATACCCTTTGTGCGTATCATATTTAAAAAGATTCTCGCTGTGCATATCGATATAGATCTGCAACGACTGCACCCTGCTTACATAGTCTTTTAAACCTTGCACCGTCTTTTTCAGGTCGGCATATGTTTCATCTTCATTAATCAATTTACCAATCAGGCCTTTTCCGCTGTTAACCTTTTCCATGACCTCTTCAATCTCTCGAAACCCTTCTCGTGCTTGAATTGCGGTATCTTCAAACGCCTCAAGCGCAGGGCCAGCTTTTGTCAGCTCAGGAATCACTTTTCCTCGCACATCTGCGGCGACATCTGCAATGTTGCCAACAATTGATGGTACGCCCTTCTTAAGGGAGAGCGATGTGTCATCAAGATTGTCAATCATACTGCCAACACGACCAGCCTTATTCTTAAGCAACCGCTCTATGGTGTTAGCAGAAAGCGCAATATCTTTTGCAGCACGAGACGCATGGAGCAATGTATCATCAAGCCGTTTTTTACCTTCTCGTGAGGCAAATGTATCTCGGAATGCATGCGCAATATCACCAACGCTTTGCGAGATATCTTTAAATTGATCAATCAGATCACCAATATTTGTTGATGATTTTCCGGGCATGGTAAGTGTTGATCCTGGCGTAAGAATGCCTGTTGAAAAGTCTCCCTGATCAAGCTCTATTATCTTTTGACCAAGCAACGATTCTTGCTGGATCATCGCATATGCATTGAGTGCCAGTTGATAGCTTTTATTGATTTTCATGTGAACTTCAGCTCGACCACCCTCTCTGAGAATAATCGAATCAACCCAACCAATTTTCACACCTGAAGTTTTGATAATCGACTTGATATCAAGGCCACCTGTATCTTCAAAAAAAGTAATGTATGTATCGTAATTCTTGTGATCCATGCGCAGTGCGCCAATGTTCAAACTTAGGTATAAAAAAACCAAGAGAGAACCGATAACAAATATACCTACCCGCGTTTCCGTCTTCATAACGCCTTATCATAGTAATGGATTAAACCCAGTAGAGCCGCCGAATAACAAAGCTTGGCCGCTTTCTCTTACGCTTTTTTTGTGTATCTCTGCCAGCTCTGCCCCCTGCGTCTGGCTTTGTATCCTTATCTTTATCTGCTACCTGCTCTATGACAGCCAGGACAACCTGTTTCACACCGTTAACCGAGGCACAAGATAACACAGAATAAAAACGCGGCTCAATTTCTAACGAAAAGAAGCTAAGAAGCTCTTTAGATAGCTTAGGTTTTGTATCAAAAATGAGTTGTAGCCCCTTCCACATTTCCTCACCTTTGGTCCGCTTAAGATTTTTATACTGCTCTGCAAGTTGCTCATACCGCTTCGCTCGCTTTTGCTTATCACTCTGAAGTGGTCGACGCACACCAATCACTGCGCACAACGCATCACTCATCAGCAGCGGTGACACTTTTTTGCCGTGATACCATGTCGTAAAAAGATCTTGCACCGCAATCGGCTTGAGAGGACCATCGTCATACTTCTTCTTTTCTTCATATGCATGTGGCTCATAAAAGAGGGGTACGGAAAAATGCTGCGCAAGTGGTGCAAGGGCTGTTACATCAAGTAAGGTGGCAGAATTCTTTTTATAGAATGATGTGAGCTGCTTTAAAAACTCTCCTTGCCCAATAATCTTCTTCATCTGAAAATTTTTAAACAATGCCTGCCCGAGAGCTGTGATGCTCTTCTTCTTTTCGTCATACAACAATGATGTTGGTATTTTCCCCGCTTCAGCACTCATGCACACGTCAATACGACCATCAATACCATCGTACGCTTTTACCAGGTCGTACCGCTGCCAACGCCCCAACAAAGGAACAATGTGTTTGATATAGGAGGCAAACGGAAAACCTTTCTCTTGCTTCTTTTGCTCATCACTTACTACGCCACGTGTTCTTTGTGGCTCAAGACCTTTTTGCAACTGAGCAATTGCTATCGTAATACCACCCAAGGCAAGCATTTCAGATTGCTCTCTTCGCACCATCGCCGTTGAAAAAGAAACCCCCACCGCAACACTCTTTACAAGCTGCTGGGTCAAAATTGTAACCATGCCAACAATCACTAAAGAAAAAAGCAGCACACTCCCTGCACGCCTTGCATACATTATGCACCCCCTTTTGTTGTAGTTGCCGCCTTCTTAGATGCAACACCACCTTCTTTTTTCTTCTTTGCATCAGAAACACTTGCAGGTTGCTTACCACTTTGCACCTTATCATTCTCCGTTACAAAGAACGGCAATAAACAATCAAACGGGTAGGCCTTTTTGTGCTCATCATCCCAAAGCTCGATGTGGACAGATGCAAGATCAGGAAGCAGTCGCTCACTCTTTTTTGTCGCCTCTCGCTTGCCCCAAACAAATGTTTTGAGCATCTCAACATCTTTCTTCTTCTTGTCAGAGCCTTGCTGCTGTTTTTCTTCATAGGTAAAGCGAAGAGAACAGGCTTTAATATGACGCGCTACAACATAGGTTCTCACTGCAGCTCCTTCGTCCTTTTCTTTAAAGTCGACATTGCGTAGGTCATAGGTCTCTTTGCGGTAGAGCGTATAATCTTTTATTCCTTTACGGCTTTCAGCCTTATCAAGCACCAGTTCATAGCCAACACGTGTTGGTCGTGGTGCAAGTGATCCATACACTTCAAGTGGCGTTGTACAAACAAACGAAACGGTGTGAAGCATCTGCCACATATTCTTTCGTACACGGTATGAGGCATCATCATAGATCGTTGCAGCAAGCTGCGGATAGTACGTTTCTTTTTTCTTATCTTTCTTGCTGGTCCGCTTTTCACGCTCGCTTTCAGATCCTTTCTTTTTTTTCCGCTTCGCTTCGTCTTGCTGTGATTCTTTTTTTTGTGCGCGCTCAAAGCGCGCTGCATCATACACATACGATGAGGTTATATCCCGCTCCATCTGATTAAAGAGCAGTGCAATTCTGCGATTGAGCGTAAGAAGCGTTCTCGTCTTATCAAGCGTGTTAACAGCGTTTCGATATCCTTGCACCATACCAAGCATGACAATGCTTGAAAGCGCGAGTGCCACCATTGTCTCGAGCAGTGAAAACCCAGATAGACGTTTCATCACTCCTCCTCTGGTACATAAGGAACCATACTCACAATAGAGATAGAACGAGATTTTCCGCCCGACTCCCACGTCCCTTTTGATGAAATCAGGTTGAGATATTTACTCAGAGAAACAAGCGATGATTTTTTGTGAATACCACGCGGTTCAACAGATATTTTTACGTCTGGATCAGAAAATTTTTGTGTATGCGCTCGGGCCTTTTTCGGCTTGAGAAACATTTTGTAGAGATATTTTTTTATCGAGTAGAGGCGATCAATATCTTGCCGACGCTCCCATACTTTGAGCATCGATTTCACTTGGAGCTCAGAGAAAATAAACATCGAAGTTGAGAGAATAAACAGTGCAATAAGCACTTCATAGAGAGAAAAACCTTGTCTCATCCCACCTGCTCCACGTTATCAAACGTACCAAGAAATGGTTCTAGTCTGAGTTTGAGATGTGCAGCTTGCGCTTCATCACCAATGCCACTGCGCTCAAACATAACCGTTACATTTTGCACAAGACCATGTGGCACGACATAGCAAAAAGCCTGCCGTTTTTTGTTTTCCGCCAGAAGATTCTTTTTCTTCAACACAACCGACGTGAGTGTAATTTGTTCAGGAAGATCATACGAACTGGTGAAGTAGTAAGAACGAGATGCAGCAAACTTTGCACGCCCCTTCGCATCTTTGCCATCTTCAACTTCGACAAAGCAGACCTTTTTTTTCTGATCAAAAACAAGGCGGTGAATTTTTTGTGTGGTAATCGCTTCTTGGCGCGCATAGTAGAGCATGTTATTCATCTCCTCATGTACATGAGACCATTCGGTATTAGGTGACCGACGAACAAGTCGCGGCATCACAAAAGATGCCGCGATCCCAACTATCAACAAAGCAATAAGAATTTCTAAAAGACTAAAGCCTGTCGCTGTGCGCACGCACTAAGCTCCTGTATGGAAAATCTTACCGTCTTCAATGTCACCATTTTCACCCGGTGAGATAATCTCGTAATAGCGATACTTCTTCTTATGCATGATCTCTTTTCCTGTTTGATACGTAAACTCATTGCCCCACGCATCTTCTGGAAGTTCATCTACACCCTCAAGGTAAGGACCATCCCACTTCTTCTCAATCTTTGAGCCCTTTGGTGATTCGATAAGCGCTTCTAAGCCGCCTTCTTTTCTGTTTGGTGGATGGCCAATATCACGAATGTAATCTGTTACCGCTTGCTTAAGACCGGCAAGACGCGTTTTTGTCGCTGTTTCTCGCCCTTGTCCTAAAAATTTCATTAATGACGGACCAACAAGCACGCCCATAACCGCAATAATTGCCAATGCGATCATGATCTCTAGCATCGAAAGACCTTGTTCCTTTTTGTATACCATCTCTGTACCTCTTCTTATGTATTAAATACCCGACATATCACCCATCTGCATGATAGGTAAAAAGATTGCTGCAACAATAAACATGACAATCAGACCCATGACAACCTTCATGATAGGATCGATGGCTTCAGTCAGTGTATCGGTAAGTTCAAAAAGCTCAGCATCGTAGTCGTTGCCTACGCTGAGCAACATCTCAGCAAGTTTACCCGACTCCTCTCCGGTGCTAATCATATAACTTGCCATCTTAGGAAACATCCCTGTCTCCTTTAGATAGGCGGCGATTTTACCATCTTTAATAATATTATCACGCGCCTCTTCAAGCTTTTTTGTCAATACGCGGTTTTCAACAATTTTGACAACAATATCAAGCGCTTCAGAAAGGTTAACGCCACTTTCCATAAGCATGCCAAGCGTCTGAGAGAATTGTACAACCGCCTTTGTTTTTGAAAAATATGAAATCAGAGGAATGCGTAACACCCATTCATCAATGAGAAGTCTTCCTGCATCTGTTCGCTTCCATCTCTGAAAAAAAATGTACCCGATAATGCAGCCACCGATGAGTAAGATGTAGTGGTTGAGTAAAAAATCTGAAAGCGTTATCAAAATTTTTGTGGGACCGGGAAGCTCCTTGCCCACCTTTGTGAACATTTCTGTCATACGAGGAACAACAAACGAAAGCATCCCAACAACAATTAAGCCAATCATGCCAAGCATGGTAAGCGGTTTTCGGATAGCCTTTTTTGCTCGTTTTTGTGTTTCTGCCGAACGCGTCAAAAAATCGGTAAGACGCTGTAATATCATATCGAGCTTGCCGCTCGCCTCACCCGCTCTTACCAACTGCACATATACATTAGGAAAGACATGTGGATGTTTTGCAAATTGATCACCCATCGCTTCACCTGCTTTTACACCCTCTTTTACCGAAACTAAAATCCCCTGAAACGGTTGCTCAAACTGATCAACCAAAAGTTCGAGAGCTTTGAGAAGAGGAACACCAGATTTTAAAAGGACGGCAAGTTGTTTGGTAAACACGATAACTGTCTTGTGATCAACCTTTGCACCGAACAAAGATGAGAGGAACGACATCCCCTCTGCACCCGACGACTCGGTGATAGTAACTGGCATGAGGCCTTGACCTCGTAACAGCTCTTTGGCAGCCTGCTGCGACGTTGCATCAATCGTTCCAGAAATATTTTTTCCAGACCGTGTAAAAGATTCATGCTTATACAATGGCATATTCTTTGCCTCTTTTTGAATCGCTTGAGAAAACGCTTTTAAAACTGTTACCGTCACTACCAAAAGTACAACTCTTTAGACGTTTTGCACTCTACCAAAAAGGGGGATAGAATGAAAACAAACCTGCGGATTATGCTCTATTCGCTGATTACAAGCGCCTTTTGCACATCTCAACTCTTCTGCTCGAAAGTAGACGTAAACATTAATCTTGATAAATTTTTTGCTTCACCACAGCTCGTAGCTGAGCATGTCACCATGGCGCCGCTGCGACCATTTTTTGAGCAAAGTCAGCTCAAGCGATCACTTCCCGATGATGCAACGAAAAAATCAAGCATCGACCTTGAGTTTTACTCACAAGCAATGACGCTCTACGTAACAGGGGTTTACAACAAAGAGGGATATGCAAAACGTCTTTCGCAAGACGGCACACACATCATAGAATTTCTGACACTTGCAGATGAATTTAACTTTAACACCGAAGCCGTTTACACCGGCTTGCGCCTTTTCTTTAACAAGCTGAAAGAAGTTGAAATCATTGACGACACTGTTGTCATCGCATTGATGAACGAGTTTCCTGCTGCTCTTGAAAACTACTTCCCTCTTACACGGTCAGCACAAAAGAAATCGAAAAAAGCATCTGCTGCGCAGGTTGAAGGAGTCATCTTAACTGACTTTACCAACCATCTTCAGGCAGCTAAAACTTCAACAACATCGTTCTTCCGCTCTTTGTCAGAGAAAATCGCAGCTATCATCTCAAAGAATCCATCTGACGAAGAAAAGATTGTTATGCGTGGTCGCTTGCGAGAGCTTGTGATTAAGTTTGTTGAGATGCTTCTCAGCAAAATCATGTGGTATCCACAAGATCACAAAGCAATCTGGGAGTCTGTGATTGGTATTGCACACAACATCCACCTTCTTGGTGCCAACGGCGTGATTAACCATATGGATGATGTAGACGACCTCCTCTGGTCGCTCGTTCATAGATTTTCAATCTTTCTTGGACACTATGGCAGTGAGCTTCCCGTCGACTTTTATGAAAGCATCGAGCACGACATTACAAACCACCTTGTTTTCTTTCTTGAAAGCCCTGAACTTGACGAATGCATTACGCCAAAACGAGAAAAACTTATTGAAGCACTCGGTAAGGCAAAAGCAAAAGCTCTTGCAACAAGACGAGGCTTGATTGTGACAGAGCTTGCGGGGACAAGCAAAAAGCCTGCATAACACCACAACCAAAGTGGCTACGCCACCTCTCTTTCTTCGATCCCTGCTTTATTAGGCACTTTTGACGACATACGCCGTCCTACAACACAACAGCATTTCCGATTTTGAAACAGATAATTAGCCAAGGTTTTGCCTTGGTTTATAAGGGGTAGCACTGCTAAAAAAAGCTGCTAGTCTGGTCGCCGTTGGACAGAGAATTACTCATGAAACGTTGAACAAAAAGGATGCCCCATGCTGACTCTTACAACGGACACAAAGGTTACCAAGATGGATTGTATATATCGTGTGTATACAACTCATCAGGGGCG
>Ga0213841_1000212_pt1 | contig 107235 bp, 99 predicted proteins | sample SWPATP23_FD_160125 | JGI IMG/M metagenome (GOLD analysis project Ga0213841, IMG submission 160125) | Coastal seawater microbial communities from Marineland, Florida, United States - SWPA TP2 #3 | ecosystem: Environmental > Aquatic > Marine > Coastal | place: USA: Florida | collected 2016-08-14
GAACTCAGCAGTGAAACGACTCAGCGCCGATGGTAGTGTGGGGTTTCCCCATGTGAGAGTAGGTCATCGTCAAGCTTCTAATACGAAAACCCCGGTAGGTGAACCTGCCGGGGTTTTTCTTTGTCTGCAGGAAAGCTTTTGCGTCCGGTGTGTGCCATAACCGGAAAGTCGCATGATTTGATTTTCGGGAGTGAATTCGGACATGGTCGTGGTGGATTAAGGCAAAAAACGCCTCTTGTGCCCGTTTCTCAGGGTAAATCCACCCTACGGTGCTCCATACCCGCGTAGGTCGGATTTAAATCCGACACGACCATGTACAAATTCGCCACCGTCAATTATTTAATGTCCTGGTCCTGGCGCATTCTAGCAAGGCGTAGCAGCGCGATTGAGCCTTTCATTAAGGGTCGCGTAGATTTCGAGCGCTCTAGCGGCAGTAGGAGACCTTGCCGGTTCGCATTCAATAGCTGATGACTTCTTAAATATGCGCTCAGCTTGCGCTATCAGTCGCTCTGGCGCCCTAAGCTCGATCGCAGCCGCAATTTTTTCAAGGTTGTCCGCAGGCGCTGCCAGCAATCTTTCATAACTGACGATAATGCAGTCCTTATTAGGGTCTTTCATAATAGTCTCATAGACCGCACACCAATAACGCAACCAAAAATCCAGAGTCAGTGCATCGCTATTCTGCCATTCGCCGAGCCAACCGCCAAAATTTATCGGTTTCAGATTTGCGCCAAAATCGTAGTGTCCGATAGCCTCCATATAGCGTTTACCGAAGGCATCGTCAGCGTGCAAGGCGAGGAAATTGCGATGCTGATTAAGCAGCGACCGAGCCGTATTAATAGGATCGCGCAACATGATAAGAAATTTAGCGCCTGGGCATGTTTCGCGAATAAGCGGTAGACGACAGATATTCTGATTATTCTTGGAAAGATAGCGGTGAACATCCGGCAACTCCTGTTGCCGTAGTGCGATCATCTTGTGCTGGTAGCGAGTAAAGAAATCGGTGAATCTAGCCTTGGTTTTATCGCTCCAGGGTTTGATCTCCCGCGCTTTGTATCGGGTAGGCCAAAAAGCCCGCCAGACTATTTCCTCAAACGCCTCGGGACTTTCGATAGAAACCATCATGCCGTCTTTGTGGGCGCGCTCCTGTGCCTCCTGGGCGGTACTGAATCTCCTGAAAAAGGTACGCCACAAAAGGGGCAGTAGCACAAAAGGCATGTCCCGGTAGCGGTGCGCGGCAAATTCTCCGGTGGACTCCAGCAGCTCAAGAAGCAGGGTAGTGCCCGAGCGTGGTAGGGCGGTCACAAATAAAGGCGGTCCGATATTTACCGCCTTGAGCTTGGAAGCAAAAAGCCGATCCTCCAAGTCCGCAACGGAGACCTGTATATCCCATGAACTGAACGCTAAATGGTGCAATAAGCGGTCAAGTTGACTATAACGGTTGACGAACATGACTTCAGGGCTGTCGCCAATGGACAATCAAAACGGGGATAATCAGCAGAGTCGTAACAGCGATGACAAATGGTTCAATTGCCAGCGTTAACACATCATTAAACCTGACAAGACCCGCATATTCAATTGCGTACAATACAAGCGCTGGACCGGCCAGCGCGAGTGTGCACCCCGCAAGCAGGATGAAGGTCAGCTTGAATAACTGCAATGCATTACGCTGCATTAACTTCTCTTTCTTGCGGTCACTGAGATTCCTATCGAAGGCAGTGGCCATCGAGACTTTTGAAATAGTGATGACATCGTGGGCATAGGTAGGCAAGCGGGTGAGTTTGAGCAGGACCAGAAAACCCGCAACCAAAAGGAGAAAACCGATCCATTCCATAAGTCCTGCCTCAGGCACTATCTGTCATCTCCATCTCCATCTTCATCTTCATCTCCATCGCCGTCTACGTCACCATCATCCCCTTCTTTGCAGACAAGCGGTTCGCCACGCAGACGGGATATCATTCGTTTCATCGGGTACCAGAAGAATCCGAGAACAGCGACCAGTACCGCAAAAAGCATAGCTAGGAAGGTGCCTATGGCCGAGAGGCCCGCACCAGGTCCAACATAGGCCTCGGCGGACATACAGAAGCCGAGAAGGTATACCCAAAAAAGGCCGTGTTTCAACGTTGTGAGTTTCATAGCTGTCACGTCAAAGCGTTATGGGCGATGTTTGGTTGCCCGTTTATATTGTCTATTCTTTGGCTAATAAGGTATCGCAAGCGATCTTTTTTTCTTCGAAAAAGGCAGCGTCAAATTCCGGGGGCAACAACTGGATTTCCTCCACGATGCCAGCGCGACCATTGCCCACCAGATTGTGATAGTCCCAAACAAGCTCGCCTTGACTGTTCACTTCAAGGACCCGCCCTTTCATGCTTTCTGAGAGGATCATATTGCCATTCTGCAGTCGCTGGTGGTTACCCATGATGTTGGTAAAGAAAGGAGCATCCTCGGTTCCTTCATAGAGTGTCTCCGTCTCACGGGATTTGGCATTAACTAGAATAATGCGGCTACGATTTTCGCCTGCTCGTTGATCAACATTATGGTTGTCGAACACAGTGAAACTGTAACCGTCGATGAAGTCAGGATCATGCTGGCGCACCCATCGTCCATTAAAGTGGTGTTTGATACGATGTGTCTTACCGTCGACGATAACGATGGTATTAATATTGCGAAATGACAACATAATATCACCGTGCCGGAACAGGCCTTCCTCCAGGTGTGATGGAAAAATCTCCACATCATTCGGGTGCAGGCTATCACCCCAGCTGACCGCATTAAAGTCGTTAGAGTAGCCCTGCATGTATAAGAGTGCCTTCAGGTCACTGCCCTGAATTAGGTCGGAAATAGATATTTGTTGTATTACTTTGCCATTCGGAGATAGGTTCAACAAGTATTCGTCATAGTAGCCAAAGTCCCTAAAACTTAGCGGACTGTTTTTCTGGCCATCCTCTCGATGGTGAGTAAGAGTCCAAAGTGTGCCATCCTCTGCCACTTCAATCACATGGTGGGTCTGGTAGGGCAGGCGCCATTTGACGTTGCCACACAAGTCGATGCGTATCATGCCTCCATGTTCAAAATTGAAAACCAGATCCCCGTCTGGTAACAGAGTCATGCCGTGGACATGGGTTCCAGGCTTTCCACGCGGGCGCTGGTCCGCGGGTATATGACTTGGTTCAGGCCAAAGGTCAAACCAATCCAGGTCCCATTTGTGGACTAGCGAGCCGTTTGGTTCAAGCGTCATTACAAAGGGGACATGCTCAGATCCCATGCCGCTCACCATGCGTAAACCGGGTGTTAATTCCGTGGGCTTTAGTAGGCGCGCCTGCACGCCGTTATAATCACTATTAACAAAATACCAGGGCGGTTCATTTTTAATCCATTCGATAATCCGTTTGGCACCATGGGCGGCCAGTGTCATCTGGTCATAAGGAAAAATTCTGTAATTAACAGTCGCAGCCCCATAGAGAAAGGCCAGATAGGCCAGAAATGTGATCCTGAGTACATTATCAAGCGTAGCACGCTTTTTCATTAAGCTTGCCCCTCCAATAGCTCATCCGGATCTTAGCTCGTGAACCAAAGGATAAATTGAACGTCTTTAGACTCTAAGATCTATCCATCTCTCAGAGTCTAGGTTAAAGTTTAGCAACAATTGTCCCCTGCATTGGGAAAACTGTTGCGATAAACTAGTATTATTTGGGCTGCCATTGCTACCAGCATAAACAGGAGTTATAGGAACTACAATAGCAAACTCTATAACAGCGGCTCCTTGTTGGCGCCGAAAGTATGGAAAACGTGACATTTTGTCGTTCATGAAATTATTTACCAATGTGAAACGCTCCTTACCATGGAATTTGAGGTATTGATTACAGACGTAGATGGCACCTGATAACTATTCGTTGGAGTTGCTGTCGATTCTATTGGAAGGGTAGGTTTCTGGATCGGGAGAGGTTGTAGCATCCGGCACAGACAATCACAAATTCCTGATCGCCTGAATGACAGAAATGTTATGTGTAATCCCCCCGGCCATACCATTGGCAACGAGCCCCCCTCTTTACTAAGCTTAACAGGAGCAGGTAACAAATTATGGATTAAACGAGAATTAGGAGAGGGAAGCTTGACTAAACCCGGACCGAAAGTTTCAAGGATGTTATTGATCGTCGGATTATTGGTTGGCATTTTCCTGGCGGTGAAATTTCTTTATGCAGATAATCAGGCCTTTATCAAAGGAGAATTATCGCGTGGGCAGATTGTGGGCAGGGATTTTCTAAACAATTGGACTGCAGCAACATTGGCAGGTGAAGGTCAGTATCACGATATTTATGACCCTGCTTTGCTTCGCACCCATTTCCCCGATAAGGTGAATGAATCGGATGTGATCTTCTATTTTGCCTATCCTCCCCATGTACTTACGTTATTACTGCCGCTTCGCAATTTCGACTATATATCTGCTCTAATCCTCTGGAGTATTCTGTGTCTAGTCCTTTTTCTCCTAGCTGCTACACTAGGTTCGGGACAGTTAAACCGATTGTGGTTGCTGTCCCTAGCGCCCACGACTTTCCTCAACCTGACCTTTGGACAAAATGGTTTGTTGACAGGTGCACTGTTGATAGGAGGTTTGCGCGCACTAGAGAAGCACCCCAGGCTGGCGGGGATTCTGTTTGGCCTGTTGAGTATTAAACCTCATTTGGGCCTTTTGATACCCTTTGCCCTAATCGCAGGTAAGCATTGGCAAGCTTTTTTCTGGGCATCGCTATCAACGCTAGGGGCTTTGGGGGCGAGTGTTCTCATACTCGGTCCTGAAGCCTGGCAGTCCTGGTTTCAAAATGCGCCCTGGACGTACTCCAAGGAGTTTCTCGAATATGGAACCGGCTTAGGTATAATAATGCAGGTGTCTCCATTTATAACTACTCGGCTACTCGTTGGGGATCTGGGAGTAGCCTGGACAATTCAAATCATTTGCGGATTGATTGCACTTGTAAGTGTAGTGACGGTTTTTTTAAGGTCCAAGGATCCTCTCTTAAAGTTGGCTGTACTTGTAACGGCCACCTATTTGGTCAGCCCTTATGTGCACAATTACGATGCGGCCGCCCTGAGCGCGGTTGTTCTATTGCTCGTCCAGAGGGGACTGTCTCAAGGTTTTGAAAAAACCGAACAAACACTGTTGATAATTACCTGGTTAACGCCATTCTTTGCGATGTCTTTTGCTGCTTCTGGGTTCCCTTATGCTCCCTTCGTTTGGATGACGCTGCTGGCATTATTATGTTACAAGTCTCTACGGCCGATATACATTCATGGTTGAGGACAGCAAACGTGATTTTGCTTCTCTTTATACGAATACATGTTTTTTATTTATCCAGTAAGTGAGAAGAGATGACAATAGCGCACCAAAAACAAAGGCCAGGCTGTCAGGAAACCCAATATTACTATTACTAAGCACTAATGCTGCTCTAAAAAGCAGGGAAAAAAGCAAAGTACTGAGACAACCAACTGAAGCTGTGATAACGAAATTGACAAACATCTTGGGCGTTTGCTCTAGGGTGTTGCTGCCGAAGGTATATTTATGTTGCAGCTTGAAGCTGAGTATCACCGCGATAATGTAGGTGAACATTATCGAAACAACATATGATAATGAACTGCTTCTTGGAAGCAATCCAGCCAAAAACTCTCTAAGAAAGATCGCTGAAACCCCTATTAAGCCTCCAATTAGGATATAGCGATAAAACTGTCTTAGTTTATTGCCTTTTGAGGCTTTACACATAAAACAACACAAGTCTAGGTCGTAATGGATTTCTCTAAGTCAGCAATAAAATGCAACGATCGATCAAAGAAATAGCTAGCTGGTTTGGGATATAAATCCAGTTTTGTTTTCCAGCTCGAAACTTCAAGTTTGAGGGTGTTAAAACTCTCCAGCCATTGTTTTTTTGACCAGTAGTTGTAAGGCAAGGCTACACCTTGATGGATATTGCCGATCCAATCCATAAAGAGTAGTGTTGTTCTTCCCAGGAACGCATCCTCACAATGATCTTTAATTAAAACCCGCTCGCTGGCTATACGGCTGGCTTCCCGCAGCAATTTGCCAGGATCAGAGGTGTGGTGCAATACATCTACAAAAATCACAACATCAAACGATTTGTCGGGATAGGGTATAGTTTTACCATCGAACATGGTCACCGGGAAATAACTTGCTTTTCGTTCCACGACGTCAATCCCGAAAATTGTTAGATCGGGTCTTAGTTGGCTGATCAAATGGGCAAGCAGGCCATCACCACAGCCGACATCAAGAACTTTGGCATCCGCGGGTATCAAGCCTGCAAAATGCTTGGAGAGAACGTTTACCCTGCGATCAAATACACACTTTTTATGTACTTTCTCCAATAAACTCATTGTTCACCTAACCTCAGTACGCCCATAAAAAAGCTGATAAATACCAGTTGCACACCAGTGGCCATAGCTGTCACCGACGGTATAGCCACCCGCATCATCTCGGTTGGCTCCAAGGGGCCATAGTCATGTCCGCTCCATAATGTCACCGCGTAGATTGAGGCTCCAAAGCCGGAAGTGGCTACAATTAAACCCAAAACAATTCCCCTTTCTAAAGTAAAAGCACCTACAAAGCGCATAATTCGATCATCCCGCGGCAGGATATTGGCGCCCATCGTAAACAGTTTCGCAAACAAACCAAAACTCATTGCCTGTAAGCCGAGTATGACCATCATGGAACCATACAGCATGGTATGAATATCAAAGGTGATATTGCCGACGGTTTGTGCGCCAGGAATCAACCACATGAATAGCAATAGCCCCAGAAACAGTGTGAACATACCAGGGTAAAAAAACAACCAGCGGGGGCTGTGCATCATAAGGAAGCGAAGGTGGCGCCAGCCATCTCGCCAACTCCTTAGATGAGGAGGGTGGCTGCGACCGTCCGGCGACAAGGTGGTAGGTACTTCGGTGATTTTAAGGTTGTGCATGGTCGCTTTCACCACCATTTCGCTGGCGAATTCCATGCCGGTGGTTTGTAGATTAAGGCGTTGGATTTTGCTGCGGTTAAAACCGCGCAATCCGCAGTGAAAGTCATTAACAGGGCTTTTATACAGTAGCTTACCAATACCACTTAGCACAGGATTACCCAAATAGCGATGTAGTGGTGGCATAGCTCCGTCTTCAATGCCGCCTTTGAATCGGTTTCCCATTACAAGGTCAAAGCCTTGTCTTAACTTTGCTAGAAAAGGCATGAGGTCACGAAAGTTGTAGCTGTCGTCGGCGTCTGCGAAAATCACATACTTACCTGAAGCGTGGTTAATTCCGCCCATCAACGCCGCACCATAACCGCGTGTGGTTACATTCTTGACCTTTGCGCCATATTTTTTGGCGATATCCTGTGAGCCGTCGGCACTGCCATTGTCAGCTACAATCACCTCTGCGGAGATATTCTCTGAGGCAATAAAATCCTTCGCTTTTTTTATGCATGTCCCTAGTGTTTCAGCTTCATTTAGACATGGCATAATGATAGATAATTCGCAGGAATAAGCATCATTTGCCGCGGTTAGAGGTTGAATATTCATTGCTAGATATCCTCTTGACGGTAGCTGTCCAGGATTTCTACTCCTTGATTTTCAATAACATCGTTTTCTTTATTAGGCATCTGCACAACGCCTGTAGAAACACTTTTATCCATCGTGGCTAGTTGTGTCTTAACGACTTGATACAGCAAAGCATGGGGATAGCCTTCTAACTCAAGGTTTTGAAGCCATTCTGGATATTGGTATTGCTCAAGTCTACTTATGAACGTGTTCTCGATCTGCGTATTTTTAGCTCTTGAAAGCAAGATAAAGTCTACATTGTGGCGTTTGAGAAACACATAGGATTCATCATCACTTGTTAACTGCGTAAGTTGGATCCATTTCATTAAACCACTCCGATTTCGATGGTAGGGTGCTGCAAGTACGTTGTGGGAAGTCCTTGCCAAAATGGTTGGTCCCCAATTAACCGGGGCGACAATCAAGGCTGACCGCCCCAGGATAAAATCAGGTTGCTGAGAGATTTTCAGCGCAACCTGATCTACCAGAGGGTAGCCAAGGTCTGCGGCTTTTGCTTGGGATGAGCTCGAATCTCCGTTTGGCAATATGAGGCTGATACCCGCAGTCGTTATAGGAGACAGCAATACCAACCACATAACAGGTGCAAGTGTACGAAAGCGAGAGCGAGGACGCTGCCTGTAATTTTGTGTGATCTTGGCGGCGAGCGGCACCGCAAACAGGCAGGCAAAAATGATGCAGCGAATTTGCCACAAACTCAATAATATGGACGCGAGCATCAATACCAGGGTGAGCTGTACGGCCTCATCTTCAAGCATTCCTTTGCGATTTAAGAACACCACTGCAGTCACTAGCAGCGGGAAGCCTAAAAACAGCACAAACACAGCAGATTGATTGAAAAGATAGTAGAGTCCCCCTTTGGCTTCACCGATATGAGCGAGCAATTGTTCATGCAGTAAAGCGGGCATTTGACCGTAGGGTCCCTCGATAATGCAGGCGGAGTCAGTTATCAGAATAACTGTCACGGTGGCAGCTGCAGCTCCTATCGAGCATAAGGCGCGATGGGATCCTTTAATCAGGTTTTGATCTACACGGTTTAAAAGATAAAAGTATCCTGAACTCAACCAGGTGACAAGTATCCAGTTGATAGCGATGCTATCGCAGCTGGTTGACCAAAATGATGCAAGTGGTTGATGTATAAGTAATACCGCCGTTGTCGATACGGCAAAACTAAGGGACAGTGTTTGGGAAAACCTACCCACACCATCTATACCAACCATCCAATATATAGTAAGAATGGCAAACAGGACGGCCATTATGGGTAGCGTCTCCAAGCCCACCCAAAGTGACAGCGCGATAATGATGCCGCCTGAAATTGCAAAGACAGGGCTCCAGGACTGCCTAATAGCTTTAACAACACACCACCATAGAGATGCCATCAAGAGTAACTGCCAACCGTGGTGATCCAGTTTGCCAGGGTAGAACTTTGTCAGTACTGGAATAGAAAGCATCAAATAGATAACGGCGATATTGGCTGTTTCCCGCGTATCGAAGGCTCTGCAACCAGTCCAGAATAAGTAGGCTGCTCCCAGCAGTAACAGTGGTGGCACCAGGTTGACTGCGATAATAACAGACAGTGATTGACCAATGATCGGGGTCAATATTGAAATAACAGCGGCAAGCGGCAGGTCAGGTAAACGTGACCAGTGCAGAACGACACCGTTGGGAGGATCAAGTCGATGAACGGTAAAATCGTGCCAATCTGCTCCCTGCAACCAGTTCATTACCTGATGAAGGCGCATATAGTCATCGGTATCAACCAGATCCAATGCCACTAAATTGCCTAAATGGGTGGCAACATAGCCACCCATCAATAATAGCCAAAGTATTAAAGGAAGAGCCGGCAGACCGGTATTATCGTTACTGTCTCGACTCATCAAGGAAACCTTTCCCTGTTCATGACTGGATAAATACCCTTTCGTCGACGCATCGCTGTAAAGGGTTAATTCTTAGGATAGGTCAGTGAACCACCCTGCAATGGTGATCTATTGGCGCAGGCGTGAAGAATCTTGCAGTAGAACAGCTTTATAATAAAAGCCATTGTTTTTTGAGTCGGCACCTTTCTCCCTAGACTGATCAACGTCATAAAATGAATTTACAGCGGTTCCATATTTTCTATAACTGAACGACATAATATATAGCCAGGTTTACCTCCATCGCCCCCAATTAATAGCCAAGCAGTATTGACTTGTTGGTTTTTTGAACAGTTCGCTGTCGGAATAATAGCCAAAATGGCGCTTCAAGCATTTTTCTTATTCCGTGCAAAATTCTCCTAACCCAGATTCCTGGCGCTACCTAGAGTTTAAAAGCGAGCCTCGTGCTTACATTAAACCTTGTGTTTTTTTGGAGATGTACCTATGAAAACCTTGAAAGAAAAATTACTTCAGTTTCTGAAGGAAGAAGACGGATTGGAAACCGTTGAATATGCTGTTGCAGGTAGTTTGATTGTTGCAGGTAGTGTTGCTGCATTCCAGTTACTCGGTAACAACGTTGCCAGTGCAATTAATAACTTGGCTGGATTTATCCCCTAGTCGAAGTTGCCAATCTTATTGGAGAAAAAGGTTAATTCAAAAATAGTGCTGCGGTTCGTCGGCACTTACGTGTCGACGAATTGAAAATTCCAAATATTTAATCACTGCAGATGTAAAAATGGAAATTATTGCATTCGAAAGTATACCAATTGCTGTGTTGATGGCTGGCTTGTATACAGCGAGCATCATAGACTTTCGAACCCACAAAATTCCAAATTTTCTTGTCTTGTTATTACTGCTCGCGGGTATTGGCTTTCAGGTGGCAATGTCTGGTTTAGATGGAATCCTGAATGCGTTCAGTGGAATCATGGTCGGTTTACTCATTCTTTTTCCACTTTTCTATTTTGGCGGTATAGGGGCAGGCGATGTTAAGTTGATGGCGGCAGCTGGGGCCTTTATGAATGCACCATTGACGTTTATCTCAATTTTGCTAAGCGTCTATTTCGCTACCTTTATCGGTATATTTTTGCTTTTCATTCGAGGCGGCCTGCGGACTTACGTCAGCCGTTATATATTGATGGCTAAAACCAGCTTTCATACTGGTAAATTATTGTATATCCCACCAAAAGAGGGAGAAGTTGCACGTCAAAAATTCCCATGCGCTATAGCCATTGCACTTGGTTGTACTAGCGCGCTCTACTTTGCGGATATTCTAAAGCTGGCTTAAAGATAATGGAGTTTTAAATGTTGAACTACCAACAAGCAGTCGCCAACCAACTTTCCGAGCTGAGGCAGAAAGCCGACGCTCAAAGTGAGGGTAATTTCCCAGTTGCGCCAGTCAGAAATATTTTAAGGAATGCAGCTCATTCGTCGCGTCCCTATTCGATCAAGGAAACAGGGCTCAGTGAGAGGTTTTTGGCTGACCTGGTTTGCAAGCACCTGTCTGTCAGAGGTGTGATGACTGCCTATGAACTCGGTGACCAGATGGCATTAGGCGTTCTGGTGATTGAAGAGGTACTTAATTACCTTCGAAAAGAGGCAAGAATTGAAGTCCGGGCCAATAATGACCTGGATGCGGCGCTACGCTATGCACTTACCGAGCGAGGCAGAATGAGCGCCCAGGATGCATTTGCAAGAAGCGGATACGTAGGCCCTTGCCCGGTTCCACTAGATCAATACTGTGAAATCATGAAGTCGCAGTCAATTCATAAATCCATTATTACCCAACAGCATGTGCAAAAAGCCTTTCAGGGATTTGTACTGTCGCAAAATATCATGGATCAGTTGGGAATGGCGGTTAACTCTGGGCGGGCAATTTTTATCTATGGGCCAGCAGGTTCCGGTAAAACCTATACCATTGCTCGGTTGGCAAAAGTTTTTACTGATGCCTGCCTGATTCCCTTCGCAGTTTCCGTCGACGACACTGTGGTGGAGTTGTTTGATCCGCTTATCCACGAAACCCTCTCGGAAGAGGATCTGCAGGCGGCTAAAGAGGAAGAGGAATCACCGAACGAACCCTCACTGTTGATGACGAAGAAGACAGATTCTCGCTGGTTAGCTTGTAAACGCCCAGTGGTGGTATGCGGGGGTGAGTTAACAATGGATATGTTGGAGATTCGCTATAACCCTACCACGCGGCAGTATCAGGCTCCGCTGCAAATGAAGGCCAATTGCGGCATTTTTATTATCGACGATATGGGGCGACAAAAGCCTTCACCCGCAGAGATTTTCAATCGCTGGATTGTCCCCATGGAGGAACACCGGGATTTTCTGTCTCTGGGGTCGGGTCGACACTTCCAGGTTCCCTTTGACGAGGTGTTGATCTTCTCTTCCAATATCAATCCTTTGGAGTTGGCCGATGAAGCCTTTTTGCGTCGTATCGGTTACAAGGTGAGGTTTGACTATCTACCGTTAAAACAATACCAAAAGATCTGGTTAAACCTGTGTGAGCAGCACAATGTCGAATTCAATCTCGATACCTTCAACTACTTGGTTCGTGACCTGCACGGCGCACGCAACGTCCCGTTTTTACCCTGCCATCCCCGAGACTTACTGGGGATAGCAATGGATCACGCCCACTTTAACTCAAGCGAAGATGTAATTACCAAAGAACGCATAGACTGGGCTTGGCAAACCTATTTTGTTGACATTGGGCAGGATCTGACTAAGCCCTCGCAACACCATTCAGCCGTTGGAGGTAACCACGATGATTAAAACACGAACTACCATGCTATTGTCATTTTCAGTACTTTTAGCTTTTGGTGCGGCATGGATTGCCAATAGCTGGGTGCAGCAACGAACGGAACAAAAGCCGGAAATCAACACGGTGAGTGTAGTGGTTGCCTCGACAGATATTCCTTACGGGTATAAAGTTGAGAATATTAATCTTAAGTATGTGAGGATAGCCGAAGATCTCGCACCTCCTGGTGCGGTTGTCAGTATGGATGAAATCGCGGGAATGGTATCCCAGGAAAATATCCTGGCAGGGGATATTCTGCGCCCGGAGCGGTTCTCACAACACTTGGAAGGTTCAACCCTAGCCGCTGTGATTTCTCCAGACAAACGTGCTGTAACCGTTCGGGTTAATGATGTTGTGGGTGTGGCTGGATTTCTGTTGCCTGGTAATGAAGTCGACGTGTTGGCCACCAAAAAGGAAAAGAAGAAGTTTGTCACTGAAACGGTTCTGAAAAAGATAAAAGTGCTGGCAGTAGACCAGACAAAAAGCACGAAAAAGAATGAACCGGTTATTGTTCGTGCAGTAACTCTGGAGACAACCCCCGCCCAAGCGGAAACATTGGTGAAAGCCAGGGAAGAGGGATCAATCCAACTGACCCTCCGCAATCCACTGGAAGAACTGGCGCCAACGGCTCCTGCCAAAAAGGCTGCGCCAGTACGCCATAACCCCTATCGCACCGCGTACGTCACCGTCATTCGCGGAACCAGTTCAGAGTTGAAAAAGGTAACCTACAAAAAATAGAGATTGTAATCGAGAAAAGTGCAGGCAGTATCGCAACTTTATCTTAGGGACTTAAAAAGAGAAAGTGACATGAAGAAAATCAACAACAAAGAGAGCCGTGTAGATACTAGCCTCACTGCATTTTGTGCTCTTGCTCGTGCTATAACGCTAATCCTGCTGTCTATGTTTTCGGTGGTTGCCCTGGGGGCGATCACCAGTTTGAATCCGGACAGTGCCTATACTGACAATCTGAAAGTGCCTCTGTATAAATCTCAGGTGATTGACATCAAGGTACCTATACAGAAGGTCTCCATGGGTAATCCCGATATTGCGGATATCCTGATTTTGCGTTACGGGCAGCTTTACGTACTCGGCAAAAAATTGGGCACCACCAACGTATTGTTGTGGGACAAAAACAGTAAACTGATTAAAGCGATCGATATTGAGGTGACACATGATCTGAGCACCTTGAAATCCAAGCTTTATCAGGTGCTGCCCGATGAGAAGATAGAGGTCTACAGCTCTCAGAGTTCACTGGTATTGGGTGGACATATCAGTACTGCCGCTCGAATGGATACCGCGTTGAAGATCGCTACCAGTTATGCAGATGCGGCTCTTGAAGACAGGGAAGATATGAAAGGCGAGGGTGATGAGGCTGAAGACCCTAAGGTAGTCAACCTTATGAGTGTCGGCGGTGCTCATCAAGTGATGCTGAAAGTAACGGTCGCAGAAATGAGTCGTAATACGATGAAGAAAATGGGCGTGAAATTTAACGCCCTGGGTGTCGGTGACAATAATTGGGATGTGGGGGGTGTTAATGGGGGCGCCACTTTTCCGGATGCCTTGTTTGAAGACGATCTGAGAGTGCCCATCTTCAATAGCCCACCGCCGATACAATCTCCAATCCTTGGTCCTGTAATCGATGAGTTCATGCCCAATGATATCAGCATTGAAGATAAAGGACTTTTTGGCAGCTTCCTGAGTGAAACCTTTGCCTTTAATATGGCACTGGAAGCAGCAAAGGAAAATGGCTCCGCAAGGATACTGGCCGAGCCTACGCTGACTACACTAACCGGACAGGAAGCCAAATTTCTTTCCGGGGGAGAGTTTCCTATCCCAATCCCAAGGGGTGACCGGGGTACTGCTATCGAGTTTAAAGAGTTTGGTGTCGGCGTTAAGTTTGTTCCGGTGGTCCTCGACTCTGGCCGTATTAATTTGACTTTAAATGTTACTGTGAGCGAAATCAGCAATTTGAGCAGTGTCTTCATTGATGCAGATGATAGTTCCCAAGCATTCCTCGTCCCCAGCTTGACTAAACGAACCGCCCAATCTTCAGTTGAGCTGGGTGATGGGGAAACCATCGGTATTGCCGGTCTGATCAGTGAGAATATGCGTGAATTGGTCAACAAGTTTCCAGGTCTGGGGGATATACCTATCCTGGGACATCTGTTCCGTAGTCAGGAATATGAGTCTGGAGAAACTGAGCTGGTAATTATGGTAACCCCGGTATTGGCGCAACCCTTCAAAGGCAAGCCTTCGCTGCCAACCGATCACTTTGTACCGCCCTCGGATATGGAATTTTATCTGATGGGTAAAAATTGGGGTTCACGCACCAAAGCGCAGCAAGCTGATACCATGGGTGCGAATGAAGAAAACAGTGAAGATGAAACGCTGCCTGTCACTATGGGTGGCGTAGAGCAGAATTTCGGTCACACAGTCGAATAGTGGAAGGGTAGCAGAATGAAAAGAGTAGAAACGGTTTTGGTTGTCGTATCGGTACTCAGTTTAATGGCCTGTGCGAGTTATCGCGACTACACCATGGGTGGGAGTGTGAATGAACTCACCAAAATGCAAACTGCGAACCCGGAAGGACACCAAGGTCCAAAAGAGGGACTCGATGCTACTAAAGCCGAGATAGCGTTAAAAGTTTATCGGCGTGATGTTAGTAAGCCCGAGGAAGTCAAGAAGACTAGTCTGGATGTATTGTCCAAGTGAGTGGAAATTGGCTATCGAAGGTGGTGGTATGAAACAGCGTGCTAAAATTGTCGGTCCTCAACGCCAGCGCGGCATCATTGTAGTTGCCACTACCATTTCGATGCTGGCGTTATTGCTGGTAGCGGGATATTCGCTAAATAGTGGACATCATCTGCTTAACAAAACCCGGATACAAAACGTGATTGATAGCTCTGCACTAAATGCCGCCAAAATGCTTGATAATACTGGTGACGTAGTGGCATCTGAACAGGCGGCCATCGATATACTAACCACCAATCTGGCTTTGGCGGGTTACCAAGAGCTGGCTAAGGGAATCAGCGATCAGTCCATATCTGTAGTGGTGGAGTTTTCTGATCTATTAGATCCATTTATTGATGGAGGTGCCAACCCTCGTTTTGTTCGGGTAACGCTCAGCGATGATGTTCCATTACAGAACGTTTTCATGACCTACAACAAGGTTGTTAATGCGAGTGCTGTTTCCGGGCCTAGCCCAACTTTGGATGCCAGTGCCTGCGACCTCGTGCCGCTGATTGCTTGTGGTGAGAATACACTGGAATGCGATGAAGCTACTGGTGAATGCAGCAACTATTACGGTTATGAGCCCAATTCCATCAATATTATGAAGCTTGCTGCGGGAGATGATTCTGAAGTTGGTAATGGCAATTTCTACTTGCTGGACCTGCCGGGTGGGAGCGGTGGTAGCTCTATACGCCAATATATGGCGGGTGGCTATGACGAGTGTATAGCTCTGGATGATGCAGCGGAAACCAAACCGGGCAATACTGTGGGCCCTGTGGTGCAAGGATTGAATATGCGTCTGGGAGAAGGCGGCGGTGGTGGGCTCAGCTCTGACGAGTATCAAGCTGACTTTGATTCTGAATACGGCGATATGATAACGGTCAATGAAGACGGTAGTCTAAATATTCCTGACGATATCCACGAATATACAGCTTATAATGCAAACTATACCGCAACCTATGCAGCAAGTTGTCCCGGAGATGGGCAGTGTTATCGTCGTATGTTATCGGTAGCAATAGGACAGTGTGACGGTACGGTAAATGGTCAGGGAACTGTCCCGCTGTACGGTTTTGGTTGCTTTTATATGATGCAGCCAGTAGTCCAAAAGGGCAATGAAGCTCATATCTTTGGTCAGTTTGTTGCGGGTTGCAATAACGATGGCAGCTTTAGTGAAGATCCCGGAACTGGGCCTGCACCAACACGCATCATTTTATACAAAGACCCGGACAAGGTGGACGCGTAAGATGAAAGCTGCACATATGCCAAATAAACAAAAAGGGGCGGCAATTGTCGAAACCACAATTGTTCTGCCTATCATGATACTGCTCTTTTTGGCTATCTGCGAATTGGGTCGTGCATTTTATACCTATAACACGTTAAATAAGACAATGCAGAATGGTGCACGTCATCTTGCATCAACCACCTGGTTTGTACCTTCAAGCTCAGCAAATCTGGATTACAGTGCTCCTGATGGCAATGCTTACCAAGCGACTAACCTTATTCTCTACGGTAACGTAAATCCGCAATCTGATGCAGTGGTGGACGGATTTAACGCCGGTGACATCACTTTTTCTATTCCTACGCCGGGTTTTGTGCAGGTAGACATTAGTTACAGCTATATCCCTGTTATTGGGCCGGTATTGTATACCTTTGGTTTTGGGTCGAATGTCAATCTGAACTTTACAATGAATTCCAGTATCACAGTTCCCGTATTATAAGGAAAGGGGTGTCCAGCATGGGTAAACGGAGAAGTCGAGGCGGCACCTTGGTCGAATTTACAATCGTGGCCGGCATCTTTTATATGATTCTATTCAGTATCATTGAATTTGGGCGCCTGATTTATACGTGGAATGTACTGGAGGAAGTGACTCGTCGAGCGGCCCGGTTGGCGGCTGTTTGTCCGACAACAGATGCGAACGGTATTTTTGCGCGAGCAACTGCCAATGGCTCTATTCTTCCAGACTTGCTGCAAACTAATCTGCAGATTGATTATCTCGACAGGGATTCTGGCTCCACAGCGGTCTTTACCGACATTCGTTACGTACAGGCGAGTATTCAGGGTTATCAATTTCAGATGACGATACCATTGGTTAGTTTTTTTCCCATTCCGGCACCCCCCTTTACCACTGTCTTACCCAGTGAAAGTTTAGGAGTGATCCCGCCAGGGGCAGGAAACCCGCCTAGTTGTTAGGAGATATAAATATGCAGTTAAGTACGGAAATTAAACCATCTCTTTCTTCCTATGAATTCTCCGATAACAGTGGTGATGAATTTCATATTATGGTGGCAAGCCGGGATAAACGCTCTCTGGAGGAATTAACGAATCTGGTAAGTGAGCAGTTTAATTGTAAGGTGAGCAGTAATTTGATGATTAATGGACAAACGAATCCTTTGTTAGGTTGCAGTGACAATCCGGATTTGATTGTCTTTAAGGTTTGCGATTTGTGGCGAACAGAATTGGCCCATTTACCCGACAGCCTCAGCGGTCTAAAGATTGAAAAGGTCATTGTCAGTGACAATGATGAACAGGAATGTATGCGCATGGCGATTCAGGCCGGGGCCAAGGATTTTATTTGTCCGCCGCTAACGTCCAATGATTTGATTGAATCCATCCGGCGTTTGCGTTCCGAGATGGGTGCTATCAAACAGCGGGGTAAACTCATTAGTGTTATAAATGCAAAAGGTGGTGCGGGAGCCTCTTTTATAGCCAGTAACGTTGCATACATTATGTCCGCCGTGAGTAAAATGAACGTTGTGCTGCTGGATCTGGACCTGCAGTTCGGTACTTTGTGTCATTACCTCAATATGGAACCCCAGCGGGGGTTAATAGATGCCATCCAGCATATTAACGATCTCGACGAGGTGGCTCTGCACGCCTATTTGCTAAAGCATAAGAGCGGTTTAAAAGTCCTGGAAAGCAACCCCCACGGTGTAGCTCTGTCAGAAGACGTTCCGGAAAAGAAACTGACGGTTCTGCTGGATCTATTGTTGAGTTGCCACGATGAAGTGGTGGCAGATCTGCCACGGCAAATTGACTTTTTAACCAGTACCGTACTGGAAAAGTCCGAAAAGATATTGGTGGTCGTACAGCAGGAAATTGCCGCTATTCGCGATGCTACCCGCCTTATTTCAATTTTCAGAAAGGATTTGGGTATCCCTCGCGATAAAGTGCAGGTTATTGTCAATCGTTACAACAAAAACTCAACTATATCGTTGAGCGATATTGAGAAAGCATTAAAAGTCGACTGTATTTATAAGATTCCGAATGATTTCATAAACGCCCATGAATGCATTGATGCGGGTATACCGTTATATGAGCACAGTAGAAGTGCGGCATCAACCAAAGCCGTTATGGCGTTAGAGAGCGCAATTGGTGGAAGGTCTCTACAGATGGACTCCGGTCTCATTAATCGCGTCACTTCCTATTTTAAGAGGACGTAAAATATGAATAACTTATTTTCGCAAATCGCAAAAACGGACAACAATGAGGCCATTGAGGAGAGCTCTTCATTTTGGCGGGGGGGAGAAGACTCTTCAAACTGGGTGCTTACGGAATCAGAACGTGAGAGCAAGCAGCTCATTCATCAACGTCTGTTAAAGGTGCTTGATCTGGCTGTACTGGATACTATTGATAAGGAAGATGCCCGCCAGCAACTCAGGGATATCTGCCGCAATCTGATGTCTGAGGAAGATATCCCGGTTCCCCTGGCGGGACGACAAAAGATCATCAAGGAAATTGAAGACGAGATATTGGGATTGGGTCCGCTGGAGGGCCTGCTTTCGGATAGCACCGTCTCTGATATATTGGTTAATGGCTTTGACTCCATATACGTTGAGAGGTTTGGGAAACTGGAGAAAACAGATGTTCGATTCAACGATAATCAGCATCTGCTCAATATTATTGACCGAATCGTGTCCAGTGTTGGGCGGCGTATTGACGAATCATCTCCACTGGTGGATGCCCGCTTAAAGGATGGCTCGCGGGTTAATGTAATTATTCCCCCGTTGGCGCTGGATGGTCCCTGTGTGTCGATCCGCCGCTTTACGGTCGAAATGCTGACGATGGATCATCTGGTTAATATTGGTTCAATTCCACAGCCTATCGCACCGGTACTGGAAGCTATTGTGCAAGCCCGGTTGAATGTATTGATCTCGGGTGGTACGGGATCGGGTAAAACAACATTACTGAATATCCTGTCCGGATATATTCCAGTTCATGAACGGGTAATCACCATTGAAGACTCTGCTGAATTGCAGCTCCAACAGCCTCATGTGGTTCGTTTGGAAACACGTCCGCCCAATGTTGAGAATAAGGGGCAGATTACACAGCGGGACCTGGTGAGGAACAGCCTGAGGATGCGTCCCGAGCGAATCGTCATCGGTGAGGTGCGGGGCGAAGAAGCCCTGGATATGCTCCAGGCGATGAATACTGGACACGACGGCTCTCTCACGACGATTCACGCCAACTCTGCCCGCGACGCCTTGGGTCGAATTGAGAATATGGTTTCTATGACAGGCGTTAACTTCCAGGAAAAGGCATTACGCTCTCAGATTGCTTCGGCCATCAATGTGATTTTACAGATAGAGCGAATGGAAGATGGTAAGCGGCGGTTGGTCAGTGTTCATGAGATCAGTGGCATGGAAGGCAATATTGTCACCTTGTCCGAACTCTTCCGTTTTGAGCGCAGGGGTATTGACAAACACGGCAATGTTGTGGGTGACTTCAGAGCGACGGGTGTTGTGCCGTCATTCTATGACCGTCTGGTAAAACGTGGCATCAACATCCCTATAAGTTTATTTGCCAATCATTGAGGTTGTCGTCATGGAACAGAATTTGGCATTTTTTCTGTTATTAGTGGCAGGCGCAGTTTTCTTACTGAGTGTTGCATTAACTACCCCGGTTTTTGGGGAGTCGAAGAAAAACCGGGCAAAGCTCAGGAAACGGTTGCAGCAGATTCGTGAGACGTCTGAAGTCCCTGCTTCAGTACAGTTGCTGCGCGACAGCCATATGAAGAACCTGTCTTCCTGGGAGAGAGAAGTCGAGTCCAGCTCGGCGTTGATGAGTCTTTCATCCTTTATTCAGCAAGCAGGTTATTCGATTCCAGCATATAGGGTGATACTCGTCGCTGTTGCAATGTCTTTAGTCGGACTATTTTTGACCTATATTATTACCAAAGTCTGGTGGATCGCCTTTGCCGGGGCTGCTGCCGGCGCGGCAATACCCTTTGTGAGGTTGTCCCGAGACCGCAATAAACGCCTTGAGGATTTTGAAGAAGCCTTGCCTGATGCACTGGATATTATGAAGCGGGCATTGCAGGCGGGTCACCCTTTCAGTGAAACCTTGCATTTAGTCAGTGTGGAGATGGACGGCCCAGTCGCGGAAGAGTTCGAGACAACATTTAACGACCTTAACTATGGCAATAGTCTTCGAAATTCCTTGTTGGGATTGTTGGAGCGTATTCCCAGTGTTACGGTAATGGCGCTAATTACTTCCATTATTGTACAGAAGGAAACCGGCGGTAATATGGCGGAGATATTCGATAAGCTTGCCCGTCTTATTCGCGGTCGTTATCGCTTTCAACGACGTGTGCGTACTCTGTCTGCTGAAGGACGGATATCAGCGTGGGTGCTTTGTTTAGTGCCCTTTGTCCTGTTCTTTATTATTTCTGTGACGACTCCCGAATATTTGCCGATTTTGCTAACCGAATCATTGGGACAAAAAATGCTTATTATAGCGGGTGTTGGCATGGTTATCGGTATTTTGATCATTCGCAAGATTATTCGCATCGAGGTATAGGTCATGCAATATATCCTTGAAGTTATTCGGTCATTTGTACAAGATCAGCAAGCGTCGCAGTTGATTTTTGTGGGTATAACGGCAGCGGCTGCTTTTGCGTTCGTGCTCAGTGTGGGTTATCTGCTGAGCTCTGTGACCGACCCTGCGCGAAAGCGTCTGGCAGCCATTTTAGCCGGTGATAAACATTCCCCACTGGGCAAAGAGGATCAGAAGAAGTTTGCACAAAGTGTGATGGGGCCCGCGGCCAGTGCGCTCCTGTTTTCCAAGAGCAAAGATCTGGGATATATAAAAAAGCAGCTGATTATTGCAGGTTTTCGTGGGAGTTACGCAGCGACAAACTTTTATGCTTTTAAAACAATGCTAGCGGTTTGCTTTCCCATTTTGGTGATCCTTGGCAGCCAGGTTTATACGGGATTACCCACTGCATCTATAGCGTTTTTTTGCTTGTTAGCGATGTTTACCGGCCTTATCACTCCGAACTATGTCTTGACCAAGTTGGTGAAACGGCGCCAGCGCTTGTTGCGCCGAGGTTTTCCCGATGCTTTGGACCTGCTGGTAGTCTGTGTGGAATCCGGGCTGGGGTTGACCAATGCAATAGGGCGGGTTGCACAGGAAATGGAGGTCTCTCATCCGGAATTGGCAACTGATTTGGCACTCATCAATAAAGAAATCATGGTGGGTGTTCCCCGGGAAACTGCGCTGCGTAATCTGGCCGAAAGAACAGGCCTGGATGAAATTAAGGGGTTGGCAGCATTGTTGGACCAGAGTATGCGCTTTGGTACCAGTATAGCCGATGCCTTAAGGGTTTATGCAGAAGAGTTTCGCGATAAACGTATGCAATTGGCAGAAGAGACTGCTGCGAAAATTAGCACCAAGCTGATTTTCCCGCTAACCTTTTTTATGTGGCCGTCTTTCTTTGTGGTAGCGATTGGGCCGGCGGTATTGAGGTTAATGCGGGCATTTGGTGGTTAAGTGCTATTTAGTGCACAGAATATACTGAATCCAGCGATAATGGATTTCTCAAGTAGGAGACTGATATGAAAAGTCCTAACAATGATGTCCGTCAAATTGGTGATTATAAAAGCAGCTTTACCAAGCTCTCGCGGGTAATTGCTGCTGCAACATTAATAGCCACACTGGGCGGTTGCGCCTCGATGCAGACGCCGGAAGTGACCGGGGCTGACAACAGCGACTTGTATACCGGCGAATCGGCGCTGGTGTACGAAAACAAAACCAAAGATGCCACGGCGGAGCAGTTGAACGCGGAGGCAGACCAGGCATTAATGACCGGCGAGACCGATAAGGCGGTTTTCTATTACGTCAGGTCGTTGGGTATTGACGGTTCGCAACACGAGATCTATGCCAAAATTGGTTATGTCCATATGAATAAAGGTAATCATGGACTTGCAATAAAAGCGTTTGAAAGAGCCTTAAAAATAGCGCCTGAAGATGTTCCCTCGCTCTCGGGTCTGGGAAGAACACATCTGGCACTGCAGCATTATCAACAGGCCAAAAAACTGCTGGAAGACGCTGCCTGGTTAGATCAAAAACGGTTCGAGCCGCAAGTCTATATCACAGCAACCGATGGGGAGACTGCGGAGCATGAAACTGACGCTGTTGTACAAGAGCAAAACGCTGCGGTTGAAACAGAGCAGCAGACGCTGCAGGAGGGTGCACGCCAACAGCCTGCGGTTGAAGCGGACACACTGGATCTGGCCTCAGAACCTCAAAGCGAGACGACGTTGGAGGACCGTCTCAAAAATGTAACGCCAGACTGGCAGGTCGATGATAATTCTCCCTATGAGATCTACAACAGTCTTGGGATTATCGCGGATTTACGCAAAGAGTTCTGGTTGGCCCAGTTCTACTATGAACTGGCCATCCAGATTCAACCGCAAAACCCCTCTCCCTATAACAATCTGGGCTATTCCTATTATCTATCCGAGCAATGGGAGGAGGCTGAAAAACGTTATCGCAAAGCGCTCAAGCTGGATGCTAACCATGAAGGTGCCTGGCGCAACCTGGGGCTGTTGTATACGCGCCAGGGACGTTACCACAAGGCGCTGGATACCTTTGGCCGGATAATGGATGAGCCGGAGGCCTATAACACAGTGGGTTACCTGTGTATGCTGTCCAAGCGGTATGTCATGGCCGAGCAGTTCTTTGAAAAGGCCATTGACTTGTCGCCGTCCTATTATTTGCTGGCAAGACAGAACTTAAAACTTAATCGGCAATACTTGGAGGATGACGTTCTTTCTGATAATGAGTAAAAAGGTGATCAGGCTATAGGCCAAGACTCCAAGACTAATAACGTTTGCGCCTATGGACCAGTTAGTGAGCCTGGACTACAATCCGCTGGTGAGTCAGACTCGCCGGCGGATTGGCCTTTTAATGGTGCTGCTCGGGACAGCGGGCTACGGGGTTATGCTGTCCTTCTATTTGGCCAGTTTCGGCCGCGCTGTCAATCTGGCGGCCCCAGCGTGCATCATTTACGGGTTCATCTACCTGTTTAGAGTTAAAAAGAGTCATACAAGACCCGCTTTAGCAGGGCTTACTGGCCTGTTAATCATCAATTTGCTGGCGCTGTTTAATGCGCAAATTCTCGCTACGTTTTACCTGCCATTGATCGGCGATCAAATATCGGAGGCAGGAACCAGCCGCTCCGTCCTGTTTCTGATCTTTTATGGCTTTGGCCTGGAATTGGCCAAGTTGGAGCGCTGGTATATTGTCCGTCTGCTGGTTTACCTGCCTTGGGAGACCAAAAAGCACTACTACCTGTTGGTGGATGAACTGCGGATATACCATTTGGCGGTTCATCAGGCAGGCCACCATTTTTATGCTAAAAAAATCTGTGGCCAGTCAGGAGGTTTCGAGGAGCCTCAAACTCGTTTCTTTTACCGGAATAAAGAGGAGGGTCACACACACTTCGACCGCTCTGGTTGCTCCAAAGAACTTTATACCAAATACCTGCTCTCCGGCGGTATCGCAGAAACCCTTTTCTTCGGTTTTCAGCTGGGTGAGGATCACCTGGTGATGGAAAGCGACTATGGTCTGCTACGGGCAGATTGCGTCCACGATTATTCCGAAGAGATTGCCGAAATTATTGACGAACTCGAGGCCAACCGTTACCAACTACAGCAATGGGCCATGGAATTGGTGGAGACCGGTTATATTGGAGGACAGAAATAGTAATCTCTAAAATGCGTAAACGAGGGTTACGGATGTTTCCGCATCAACGTGATCGGTCCCCGGGGGTACCTCTTCAGTATACTTCACCGTATAAGACACTTTCAGCGCAAATTTCCCCACAATGGTGGTTTTAAGTGAGGTAGTGGATTTGGAAATGGTATTTTCGTCACCGCCCTCAACGGAGAGTTCCTGTCCAAATAACGCACTGTCGCTCAACTGCCACTCGTAATTGCCATAGGCCCGCAAAATAGCCTCCTCCTGGTCGTCACCCATACTCTCATCTTCCACTTTGCTTCTACCAAACCTGAATGCGGGGTTGCCTGATACAAAAAGCCAATAATCCTGCTTGTTATTGTCATTGTTGGTGGTTTGCTCCTATGTTAGGGTATCTACCTATTTGTGAATTGTCGGGCGTTTCATGTTTGATTTCAAAGAACTGCTGGAAAACCTGCAAATTGAGCAGTTGGATACGCTGCTGTTTCGAGGCAACTCCCTGCCGTTACCTCTGCCGAGGGTATTTGGAGGCCAGGTGTTGGCCCAGGCCCTGAATGCGGCTGCCCGCACCGTGGATGCGGAACGTCGCTGCCACTCTTTCCACGGCTATTTTTTACGCCCCGGGAATGCCGAGCGCCCAATCATCTATGACGTCGACCCCATCCGCGACGGCGGCAGCTTTACCACTCGCCGGGTGGTAGCCAAACAAAACGGCAAAGCCATTTTTAACTGTGCGGTCTCGTTCCAGCGGGTGGAAGAGGGGCTGGAGCACCAGTTATGCAAACCCGAAGGGGTGCCCGACCCCGAGGCCCTGGAAACGGACGAGGAGTGGATCAAGCGGCAGCTGGAGAAAAACCCGGACATGCCGCGACCGTTGATATTACCCCTCGACGCGGTGGATATCCGCTCGGTCACCTCGCGCAACCCGCACGAGCCCGAAGGGCGGGAACCGGTACAGGGCTATTGGTTGAAATTCAGCCAGCTGACGGAAGATACTCAGTCTTTGCACCAGACATTGCTCGCGTATATCTCGGATCTGGCGCTGATGGGCACCGCTCTGCGGCCACATGGCCTGGGCTTTGGCAGCGAAAACCTGCAAGGTGCCAGCCTCGACCACGCCATGTGGTTTCACAGCGAACTTAAAGTCGACGAGTGGATCTACTATCACATTGACAGTCCCCGCAGCGCACATGCCCGCGGCTTTAACCGCGGCAGCTTCTATAGCCGGGCGGGTGTTCTGGTGGCTTCGGCAGCGCAGGAAGGATTGATGCGACTGCGCTAAAAGTTAATCCAGGACCGCCACGGACTTGATCTGCACCCAGACCGCTTTACCGGGTGCAAGCGCCAGATTGTGTACCGCGCGCGCAGTCAAGCGCGCCAGCAAGGGCGTGTTGTTGACCAACACCCGCACCAGGGCAGCGGGTGAATCAGGCTGCTGCTCGATCGCGTCAACCTTGGCGGGCAACACATTCTGAATACTCTGGTCGTGGTGAGGCGACAGGGCCAGGCTCACATCCCGGGCTCTGATCCGCAAACGTATGGCTTGCGCTGGTTGAAAACGGCGATCGCCTACCCACAGCTCGCCTCCGTCAAAGGTTGCCCGGGCCAGGTGCCACTGGCGGTCGATTTCTGCCACCTTTGCCTTGATGACCACACTGGCATCCTCGCGGGTCATGGGCAGGTCCAATCGCGCCAGTGTGTCAGTCAGCGTGCCGTTGGCCAGCACCTTGCCGTTTTCCATGACCACCAGATGATCTGCCAGGCGAGTGACCTCCTGGGGAGAGTGGGTGACGTAAAACACCGGGATCGACAGGCTTTCGTGCAACTGTTCCAGATAGGGCAGAATCTCCTGTTTACTGTTGTGATCCAGCGCCGACAGGGGCTCATCCATCAATAACAGCCGCGGGCTGGTCAACAGGGCGCGGGCGATCGCCACCCGCTGGCGTTCACCGCCGGAGAGCTTGTGGGGCATACGTTCCAGCAGGTGTTCCAATCCCAGCCATTGTACCGCTTGCGCCATGCTGATCTGGCGCTGCGCTGTTGGTATACGTCTAAATCCGTATTCCAGATTTCGCCGAACGGACAAGTGGGGGAACAAACTCGCTTCCTGAAACACGTAGGCCAGGGGGCGCTGGTGCACAGGTACAAACGTATTCCCCTCCTGCCAGATGTCGCCCTTAAAACGCAGTGCTCCGCGGTTTTGTTCCAGACCGGCAATGCAGCGCAGCAGGGTAGTTTTGCCGGAGCCGGAGTGGCCAAAAAATGCAGTGATACCGCGGTCGGGCAGTTGCAGATCGACATCCAGGTTAAAGTGCCCCAGCTGCACTTGAAAACGGGCTTCAATGTACTGGGGTTCATTGAGGCTGCTGTCAGCCGCGCGATGGTGCGGTGCTGCAATTGGTTTGCTTGCCATGCTCTACCGCTCCCTGATGCCGCCGTCGGTCTCGTTATTGCCGATGCGGCCATTCAGCAGATACAGACATAACAGCACTAAAAACGCGAAGCCAATTAAACCGCCGCTGAGCCAGTGGGCCTGTTCGTAGTTGAGGGTTTCCACATGGTCATATACCGCCACAGACAGCACCCGGGTCTCTCCGGGGATATTGCCCCCGATCATTAAGATCACGCCAAACTCACCGACAGTATGGGCAAAGGTCAACACCGCGGCGGTGAGAAAGCCGGGGCGGGCCAGGGGCAGGACCACGCTGACAAAACGGTCCAGCGGCGAGGCGCGCAGGGTGGCGGCCACTTCCAGGGTACGGTCGCTCACCGCTTCGAAAGCATTTTGCAGTGGCTGCACGGCAAACGGCAGGGAGTAGATCACCGAGGCCACTACCAGACCGGCAAAGGTAAAGGGCAGGGTGCCCAAGCCCAGCGCCTGGGTGAATTGTCCAACGGCTCCCTGGGGCCCCATCAGCAATAACAGGTAAAAGCCCAGCACCGTGGGCGGCAATACCAGCGGTAGCGCCACTACCGATGCAATGGGCTGTTTGAGCCAATGGCGGGTGCGCGCCAGCCACCAGCCCAGGGGGGTGGCCAGAATCAGCAGGGTGACTGTGGTCAGACCTGCCAGTTTGGCCGTTAACAATACCGGCTGCCAATCAAACGCCATGGAAGAGTGCCATTATGGGTTAGTGGGGTCACTTTTGTGGTCTTACCCTATTGTACGTTAAGCGTTGGCATATTCCGTGATTTTGTCCCACAGTAGCAGCGTGCGTTCCGCCTCTTCTACGTGCAGGTTTTCCACCAGGCGCCCGTTGACCACGACCACGCCTTTGCCTTCCACCTGGGCCTGCTCCCAGGCCGTGATAATTTCCCGGGCCTGCTTGGCATCCTCCTCACTGGGTCCAAAGGCAGCGTTCGCTGCGGCAATCTGTTTGGGGTGGATCAGGGTTTTGCCGTCAAAACCCAAATCGCGGCCCTGCTGGCATACGGTCACGTACCCCTCTTCATCGGCCAGGTCCAGATGTACGCCGTCAAAAATTTCCAACCCCTGGGCGCGGGCCGCCAGCAAACAGAGGCTCAGCGATGCGATAAAGCCTATGCGGTCCGGGGTGTGGCGAGCGCGGGTATCCTTGGCCAGGTCGGAGGTGCCCATCACAATGGCTGTCAGGCGAGGGTGCGCTGCTGTCACTTGCTGGATATTGAGCACACCCCGCGGGGTTTCGATCATGGCCCAGACAGGCGTTGCGGGATCGATGCCGGCGTCATCCATCACCTCAACGGCTCTCAGAATGCCCTCGGCGGTTTCCACCTTGGGGAATAACATGGCATCGGCACCACATTCGGCAACGGCCTTAACGTCATCTATCCCCCAGGGAGTATCCAGACCATTTACACGGATCACCAGCTCCCGGTGGCCGTAACCACCGGATTTTACCGCGTCCACCACCCGCTGGCGGGCCTCGACTTTGGCGGCGGGTGCCACCGCATCTTCCAGGTCCAGAATCAGGGTGTCGGCAGGCAGGGTCCGGGCCTTTTCCAGCGCCCGCTGATTGGCGCCGGGCATATACAAAACGGAGCGGCGGGGGCGGATGCTGGTCATGGAAACTCCTTTGGCAATAAAAAATGTTTATCAGACAGGGCCGGCATCTTAGCGCAGAGAGTGGGGTAGCCACAATGTTGGTGCATCTGGCCCGTAGCATCTTTAACGGGCGCGATTTACAATAGCGCGTCACCTATTTTTATCTGCTGTTTGACACAGGGACACACTGGAGTAATGCACAAACGGATAACCACGGAATCTATGCCGTCGCAGTTGACCACACTGTGCCTGTGTCTGTTGTTGAGCTTTGCCGCCCAGGCCACCACCCTGGTGATGGGCACCTCCAACGGCCCCCCCTATACGATCCAGGAGACCAACAGTGGCCTGGACATCGATATTCCCCGCGAAGCCCTGAAGCGAATGGGCTACGACCTGAATTTGCGCTACGCCTCGCTGGCCCGGGCGCAGATGGAAGTGCAGGCCCGGCGTATCGATTTGATGGCCCCCCTGTCCGTCGGCGGTGTGGACGGGGTTTTTATGTCTGAACCCTATATCTACTACCGGGCGATGGCTTTTTCACTTAAAGCCAGCGGCCTTACCCTCAATAGCATCAGTGACCTGCAGCACTACCGGGTGATGACCTTCCAGGGGGCCAAGGGGTATTTTGGCGAGAGGTTTGTGGAAGCGGTGGACAAGGCACCGCTCTATTCCGAAATCTACAAGATGAGTCTGCTGCCGCGACTGTTGTTTGCGGGGCGCACTGACGTAGTGGTGCTGGACTACTATATTTTTCAGCATTTCAGCCACCTGTTGGAAGAGCAGACAAAGCTGCCGAAACTGACAGTGCATGAGATCTTTCCGCGGGTACCGGTGTCGGTGGCTTTTCACAACAAAGCGTTGCGCGACGAGTTTAATCGCGGTTTGGCGGCGATTAAACGCGACGGTACCTACGCTCAAATACTGAAGAAGTACAATTTTTCCAATCGCTGAGGGCTTTTTTTTTTAATCGCTAAACGCTTTTTTCTCATGCAAAGGGCTTCTTTTCCTACGCTAAGGGCTTCTTTTCCTACGCTAAGGGCTTCTTTTCCTACGCTAAGGGCTTCTTCTGCTCCGCTAATGGGTTTTGTTCAAATTTCAAGGCGTACGGCACCTGCATATAGGTATCGACGCCGTCCGGCAGGGGCGAGATCAACCAAGTCGGGGGAGGCGTTTGCGCCGGCTGGGGCTTTTCACTAGTATGGCTAGCCCCAGATGTGACGGTGAAGAGGGCGGTTGTGTACCCAGTGAATGGAAGTCCCTGATCCTGCATGTAAGATAGTCATTATTAGGAAATCACTATGTCCAACAGTTTTGAAGTCCAGGGAATCATTCATTCCATTGGTGATACCACCGAGTATGGCAGCAACGGTTTTACCAAACGGGAGTTTGTGATCAAACTTACCGGAGAAGGAGAAAATGACCGCTACCCCAACCATGTGGCCCTGGAGTTGATCAAAGACAAATGTGCCTTGATCGATGCCTACAAGGTAGGCGAAGAGATCACGGTGCAGTTTAATCTCTCCGGTCGACTGTGGTCGGGTGCAGGGAAACCGGAAAAGTGTTTTACCAGCCTGCAGGCCTGGCGCATTAATCCGGTCAGCGCTGCTAGCGCGGGTAACCTGGATGACGGCTACTATATGCCATCGGCTCCCGAGGGCGGATACGATGATGTACCGTTCTAAGAGAGTGCCCATCCGGAAAGAGCACTGCTTTGCATTGCAAACGCAAAATCGTAGGGTGGATTTACCCTGAGAAACAGGCATAAGTGCGTAGCTGAGCGCCGCCCGGCGTAATCCACCAAAGGTGGTTAAACCGGGGCACCAGATGGTGGATTACGGCAAAAAGCGCCTAATCCACCCTACGAAGTAAATTAAGTTCAGTGTGTCAAAGTAGACTGGTCAGATTGCCGCCGCCAACCGGCAGCCCTGATCAATCGCCCGCTTGGCGTCGATCTCCAGCGCCAGTTCAGCCCCGCCGATCAGGTGCACGGGTTTGTTAAATCCCTCGAGTTGATCAAACAGCTCCCGCCGGCTTTCCTGTCCAGCGCAGATCACCACCGTATCTACCGGCAGCAGTTGCTCTTCTCCATCCACGGTAATATGGAGCCCCTGGTCATCAATTTTCCGGTAGCTGACGCCGGCCAGCATATGCACGCCTTTGCGTTTCAGACTGATTTTGTGGGCCCAGCCGGTGGTTTGTCCCAGGCTTTTGCCCAGCGACGCAGCTTTACGCTGCAACAGATAGATCTCGCGATCGGCTTTTTCCACCTTGGGGGGGATGCCCGCCACCCCACCGCGGGGGTGGTTTTCAAAATCGATTCCCCATTCCCGGGCAAACACATTGATATCCAGCGCGGCTGAAGTACCTTTGTGGCTGGCCAGTTCTGCCACATCAAAGCCAATACCACCGGCACCGATAATGGCCACGCTTTGCCCCAGGGGTCTGCTGCCTTCGATGGCCTGGGTGTAGCTGACGACGCTAGGGTGATCGATACCCTCGATATCGGGAGTACGTGCGCTGATGCCGGTGGCAATCACCACTTCGTCCCACTCGCCATCGCGCAGGGTCTGTGTGTCCACCGGATGGTTACGCTTGAGCTCCACACCCTGCAGTTCAAGCTGGCGGTTGTAGTAGCGGATCGTCTCGTGGAACTCCTCCTTGCCGGGGATGCGTTTGGCCAGGTTGAAGTGGCCGCCGATTTCGCCGCTGGCTTCATACAGCGTTACCCGATGACCGCGCTGGGCGGCGGTCACGGAGAAGGCCAGTCCCGCCGGACCGGCGCCCACCACCGCGATTTTTTTCGGTTGTGTAGCGGGATCGTAATCAAACTCGGTTTCGTGACAGGCGCGGGGGTTGACCAGGCAGGAGACGGTTTTGCCCTGGAAAGTATGGTCCAGACAGGCTTGGTTGCAGGCGATACAGGTATTGATCTCGTCCTCGCGGCCACTGAGTGCCTTGTTAGCAAACTCCGGGTCGGCCAGCATCGGGCGGCCTAAGGAGGTGATATCGGCCAGCCCGTCCGCCAGCACCTGTTCCGCCACTTCCGGTACATTGATGCGGTTACTGGTAATAAGGGGGATCGACAACTCTTTGCGCAGTCGTCCGGTAACACTGGCAAAGGCAGCACGGGGCACGCGGGTGGCGATGGTGGGCACACTGGCTTGGTGCCAGGTAAAGTGGGTACTGACAATGGTTACACCGGCCGCTTCAATGGCCTTGCCGAGGGTCACTACTTCGTCCCAGCTACTGCCATCTTCCATCATCTCCATGGTGGCGATGCGGAAGACGATAATAAACGCTTTGCCCACAGCCTGGCGTATACCTTTGACAATTTCCCGTGCCAAACGCATGCGGTTTTCGTAGCTGCCGCCCCATTGGTCGGTGCGCTTGTTGGTTTTTTCCAGCAGGAAAGTACTGATCAAATAACCCGCAGAGCCGATAACCTCCACACCATCGTAACCGGCTTCTTTGGCCAATACCGCACTGTTGATAAAGTCCTGGATGGTGTTTTCGATATCCACCTCGGTCATTTTCCGCGGTTTGATGGGATTAATGGGCGATTGAATACCGGAGGGGGAAACCTGATTGGGGCTGTAGGCCAGGTTGCCGGCGTGCAGCAGTTGTAGACAGATCTTGCAATCGGGCGCGGCCGTTTTTACGGCGTTGGTGACCAGGCGGTGTCGGGTCACTTGTTCCGGTTGGAACAGGGCTGTATGGGGATTGCCGCCCATGGCGCCTTCAAGGTTGGGCGAGGTGCCGCCGGTGATTATCATGCCCACGCCACCGCGCGCGCGCTCGGCAAAATAGGCGGCTATGCGGTGGAAGCCTTCTTCACCCTGTTCTTCCAGGCCTGTGTGCATGGAGCCCATCAAAATGCGGTTTTTCAGTTGGGTAAACCCCAGGTCCAAGGGGCTGAACAGGTGCGGGTAGGTGGGGTGCAAGCTCATAGGTAACCTCGCTAAGGGATTTATTTTGGGTGCCCAGGGTGGTAGCTAGGTTAAATGTGTGGAAAGGGATTGTCGTTAAACTGGTTTAATTGCGAGTGTATTTGCGGGGAGGAGTACAGACCCAGCGTGAGCTGGTACAGCTCAATGGCGTTTGTCCGACTCTTCCAACCACTGTTTTTTAAACTTGGACAGGGCCACCGGGGTGATGCCCAGGTAGGAGGCGATATGGTATTGGGGAATACGGGTCAGGTAATCGGGGAAATTGCGTACAAACTGCAAAAAGCGCTGCTTGGCGGTCATAGTGAGAAGCTCCGCCTCACGCCGCTCATTGCGGATCATCATCATCTGGTAGCTGCGCAACAACAAACGGCCCCAGGCGGGGGAAAGGTCGCTTAATTTTTGTACCTGCATCAGCGGCAGTTCCACCAGCACGCAGGGCTCCAGGGTTTCTACGGCAAAGCGGCTGGGTTCGTCCAACAGCGGGGCGCTGAGGTTGCCGACAATATAGTTTTCCCCGTAAAACGCCTTGTTGAGCTCCTTGCCCTCGACAGTGGGGTAATACAACCGAACCAAACCGCTGACTACAAAGTAATGATGGGTAACCTTCTTCCCAGCCGCTTGCAACAGGTATTTTCCCGGTACTTCCATGACCTTAAGGTCATAGTCGATTTTCTCCCAGTCCTCTATGCTTAGATTTACCTGTTGCGCCAGGGTCTTTTTCATTTGGGCTAGGGCGTCGAGGTGTCTGGTCATGATTGGCTCTGCGCGGGATTGAGTACCCATTCTGCCGCAAAAGGGCGGTTGTGGTAAGATCTCTCGCCCGCCGTCGCGTTTATTAGAAAACGGGAGTGTTGGGGCAAAGTAGGTATTGGAGTATTTATGGGCAGAAAACTCGAAATTACGGCGTTGCCGAACTTTCCATTGGTGGAGCCGGGTGATGACCTGGCTGGGATGATTCAAGCCTCATTGGCAGAGGCGGGGTTAACCCTGGAAAGCGGTGACTGTCTGGTGTTGGCGCAAAAGGTGATTTCCAAGTCGGAAAACCGCTACGCCTACTATAAGGATGTAACACCCAGTCCGGAGGCCATTGAACTGGCGGAGAAAGTCAATAAAGACCCGCGTCTGATGCAGCTGATCCTGGATGAGTCTGTGGAGATAGTGAAACATCGCCCCGGCGCTGTGATAGTGGAGCATCGTCTGGGGTATGTACATGCCAATGCCGGTATCGACCAATCCAATATTGCCAACGACCCGGACAACCAGCGGGTGCTGTTGCTGCCGGTGGAGCCGGATAAGAGTGCCGAGACCTTGCGCCAAGCCTTGCAGAGCGCCACCGGTATCGATCACCTCAATATTGTGATCAGCGACAGTGCCGGCCGCGCCTGGCGAAATGGCATTATAGGCTTTGCCATAGGTACCGCCGGGTTTGAGCCGGTGGTGGATGAGATCGGCAAAAAAGACCTCTTCGGTCGCGCCCTCGAAATAACCCAGATCGCGGTCGCAGACGAACTGGCGGCAGCGGCTTCTCTGCTAATGGGGCAGGCGGACAATGCCGCTCCAGTGATTTTGATTCGCGGCGCCAAGTTGCAACCCAGTGATAATGGCTCTAAGGAGCTGATCAGGGCCAAGGAACAGGACCTGTTCCGTTAGTTAATCGAGAGGAACAGGACCTGTTCCGTTAATTATCAAGGAGGTAGTGGCCATGGCGCTGTCTGAAAAATCCCCCATTCTGGCCCTCACCGGCGGCGTTGGCGGCGCCAAACTGGTGCTGGGGCTCTATAAGGTGTTGGCACCGGAGCAGCTGACCATCGTCACCAATACCGCGGACGATTTTGAACACCTGGGACTGCCTATCTCCCCGGATCTGGATACCCTGATGTACACCCTGGCCGGGCGCAATAATACCGAGCAGGGCTGGGGCCTGGCTGACGAGAGCTGGCAGGCCATGGGCATGCTTAAGGACTACGGTGCCGAAGACTGGTTTATGTTGGGGGACAAGGATATCGCCACGCACCTGGTGCGGGGCCAGTTGCTAAACAGTGGTCAAACCCTGACTCAAGTCACTGCGCACCTGTGCCGGCAATTAGGGGTGCAGGCGACTGTTTTGCCCATGAGTGACGACCCGGTTCGGACCAAGGTGCAGACCCCGGACGGTGAACTGGCGTTTCAACACTACTTTGTGCGGGAGCGTTGCGAACCCTCGGTCACCGGTTTTCGCTTTGACGGTTTAGACTGCGCCCAGGCACAGCCGCAGTTTCTGGAGATGTTATCTTCGCCGGATCTGGCGGCGGTGATTATCTGCCCCTCCAATCCCTTTGTGAGTGTCAGCCCCACACTGAACCTGCCCGGCGTGCGTGCTGCCCTGAAGGCCACCAAAGCACCGGTGATTGCGGTATCCCCTATTGTTGCCGGGCTGGCCATCAAAGGTCCCACCGCCAAAATGATGCAGGAGCTGAACATACCCAGCAGTGCCCTGGCAGTGGCCGAATATTATGGCGATCTGCTGGACGGTTTTGTGATCGATGACTCCGATGCGGACCAGGCGGAGGTCATTCGCGCACTGGGTATGGCAGTGGACGTGGCACCCACGGTGATGAAAAGCCTCGAGGATCGGGTAAAACTGGCAGAGCGGGTGTTGCAGTTTTCTCAGCAGCTGTAAGAGCCATCCGTCTGAGATTGGCACTGGGTGGCCAATGCACTGTAGGATAATTTTTCAAATATAGCTTATACTTTATTATAAGTCATTCTTCTCGCGTGCTGTTTGTGCGAATTTAGCACAAACTCTGCCGCTGCTCCTCTCTATAATGGCCTTCACAACACATATAGAAGGCCAGAGAGACGATGAAATCCCACCACACCCAGACCGGTTTTAGCCTCAACGACCGCTTCACCATTAAGGAGGGCAAAGTGTTGCTCTCGGGTATTCAGGCGCTGGTACGCCTGCCACTGGAGCAGATGTGGCGGGACCGGGCCGCAGGCCTGAACACCGGCACCTTTATCTCCGGTTACCGCGGTTCGCCCCTGGGCGGCTACGACCTGCAACTGGGTCGCGCCAAAAGCCTGTTGGAGGAACACAAGATTGTCTTCCAGCCCGGTGTAAACGAAGAGTTGGGGGCCACGGCTGTCTGGGGCTCCCAGCAGGTCAACCTGTTTGAGGGGGCCAACGTCGACGGTGTTTGTGGCATCTGGTACGGCAAGACCCCGGGGGTGGATCGCTCTACCGATGCCTTCCGGCACGGCAATGCCGCCGGCTCCGCCCGGCATGGCGGTGTGTTGGTGGTGGCCGGCGACGACCACGGCTGTAAATCCTCCTCCTACCCCGGCCAGAGTGAATTTGCCTTTGTGGATATGCATATGCCGGTGCTCAACCCCGCCAGCGTGCAGGAGGTGCTGGACTTTGGCCTCTACGGCATCGCTCTGTCACGCTTTAGCGGCTGCTGGACCGCGATGATCACCCTCACCGAAAGCATGGACAGTGCCGCCACGGTGGATGTGTCCGAGGATAGGGTAAAGATCCGGATTCCCGAATCTGTGGAGATGCCGCCAGGGGGATTAAACATCCGTCTGAACGATTCGCCGCTGGAGCAAGAAGAGCGGCTGTGGAAATACAAGCGCCCGGCGGCCCTGGCGTTCTGTCGGGAGAACAATCTCAACCGGGTGGTGCTGGACAATCCCCGGGCCAAGTTGGGGGTTGTCACTGCCGGCAAAGCTCACCTGGATCTGATGCAAGCGCTGTCCGACCTGGGCATCGACGAAGACAAAGCCCGCGGGTTGGGTATCCGCATCCTGAAGGTGGGCATGACCTATCCCTTGGATGTGGCCGGGGTGCGGGATTTTGCCCGCAACCTGGATTACCTGTTTGTGGTGGAAGAAAAGCGCAGTCTGATGGAAGTGCAGCTGAAAGAAGAGCTGTATAACGTCGAAGTGGTGGACCCCAATTTCCCCAAAATCATCGGTAAAACCGACGAGCAGGATCAGCCGCTGCTGCCCGTCTATGGTGAGTTGTCGCCAGCGCTGATCGCTCGCATTCTGGTTAAACTGTTGCCGCAAATTCGCGACGATAAAACGGTTGTCCAGCGGTTAGCGGCGCTGGAGAGCTGTCAAAATTGTGACGAGCCCCATGGGAGTTTGCCGCAACGCTCGCCGTTTTTCTGCTCTGGTTGTCCCCACAATACCTCGACCAAAGTCCCCGAGGGGTCACGGGCGCTGGCGGGTATCGGGTGTCACTACTTGGTGCAGAATATGAACCGCGACACCTACACCTTTACCCAGATGGGGGGCGAAGGGGTAAGCTGGATTGGGCAGTCGGCGTTTACCGATACCAAGCATGTGTTTGTCAACCTGGGGGATGGCACCTACTTCCATTCCGGTGTGTTGGCCATTCGCGCCGCGGTGGCGGCCAAGGTCAACATTACCTACAAGATTCTGTTTAACGATGCGGTGGCCATGACCGGTGGTCAGCGCCACGACGGGGAGCTGCGCCCCGATAAAATCGCCCAGCAGGTGTTGGCCGAAGGAGTTAATCGCCTGGTGGTGGTGATGGATGATGTCAATAAATACCAGGGCAAAATTACCTTTCCCGCCGAGGCAACCATTCGCCACCGCGACGAGATGGACGCGATCCAGAAGGAGCTGCGCGAAGTGGAAGGCGTGACCGTCATTCTCTACGACCAGACCTGTGCTACCGAGCTGCGTCGCCAGCGAAAGCGCGGTTTACAGCCCGATCCAAAGCGGCGGGTGTTTATCAATTCGCTGGTGTGTGAAGGTTGTGGCGACTGCTCGGTGCAGTCCAACTGCCTATCGGTGGAGCCGAAACCGACAGCGCTGGGGGTGAAACGCCAGATTAACCAGACCAGCTGTAACAAGGACTTGTCCTGTTTGAAGGGATTTTGTCCGGCACTGGTGACCGTGGAAGGGGGGCAGCTGAAAACGCCCAAAGGCGCGCAGGTGGATTTGATTGCCAAAGGCCAGGCCTTGCCGGAACCGGTGTTGCCAACCCTGGAGCAGCCCTGGAGTATTTTGGTCACGGGTATTGGTGGAACCGGCGTAGTTACCGTAGGGGCCTTGCTGGCCACGGCCGCTCATATTGAAGGCAAAGCCGCTACCACACTGGATCAAACCGGCCTGGCACAAAAGGGAGGGGCGGTGTATTCCCATATCCGTCTGGCCCGGGATAACAGCAAGCTGCACGCAGTGCGGATCGGGGATGGCAACGCCGATATGCTGATTGCCTGCGATCTGGTGGCGGCGGGCAACCAGTCGACCTGCGTGTCCAAACTGGACTCCGACAAAACCCGGGTGGTGGTCAATACCGATGTGATGCCCACCTCCGACTTTGTGTTGGGGCGCCCGGTAAAGGGCGACAGCCAGCAACTGCTCGATCTGATTGACTCGCGCGCCTCTGAATTGGCCCGGGTTAATGCCACGACGCTGACGGCGAAAGCCCTGGGTACCTCCACCACAGCCAATATTTTTATGCTGGGCTTTGCCTATCAGCAGGGCGGGATTCCCTTGGCGCTGGAGTCACTGTACCAGGCTATACGGTTAAACGGTGTGGCTATCGAGGACAACCTCAAGGCGTTTAACGCGGGACGATTGGCGGCCTTTGATTTGCCTGCGCTATTGGAGCTGCTGGAGGTCAAGCCCGGACAATCCCGGGAGGAGGGACTGTCAGCCTTGATCGAATCCCGGGTGCAGTACTTGACGGCCTATCAAAATGCCGCTTACGGTGAAGCCTATCGCAAGAGAATTGCCGCAGTGGCGGCCCGTGAACAACAAGTGAACCCGGAGTCTACCGCCTTGACGCAAGCTGTGGCCCGCAACTACTTTAAACTGCTGGCCTACAAGGACGAATACGAAGTGGCCCGTCTGTACAGCAGTGACACCTTCCGACAGCAGTTGGCGGCGACCTTTGAAGGGGACTATCGGCTGAGATTCCATTTGGCACCGGAATTGTTGGTGCGTCCCAATGAAAATGGAAGCCGCAAGCTGAGTTTTGGCCCGTGGATGCAGTGGGTATTCACAGGATTGGCCAAGCTGAAAGGCCTGCGCGGTAGCGTGTTTGATCCCTTCGGTTACGGCGCCGAGCGTAAACGGGAGCGGGTGTTATTGCGTCAGTATGAGCAGGATCTGGATAAGTTATTGGTTGAGCTCAGTCCAGAGAACCTGGCCGTTGCCTCCGCCATAGCCTCCGTGCCGGATGCGATTCGCGGCTTTGGCCATGTAAAAGCCCGGGCTATCGAAAAAACAGCAGCCAAACGTCTGGGCTTGTGGCAGCAATTTTGCCGTGATTCTGCGAGTACGGAAGCAGCAGTACAGGTCGTTGAGCCGGAGATGGTCTGATAATTGACATTACCGCTCTTTGCACCACTGAATCTCTTCCACCCCATTGCGAATGGCTGTCAACTCCGCCAACACCGCCAGGGCAATCTCTGGCGGTGTTTTACTGCCGATCGACAAACCCACAGGCCCGTGCAGTTTATCCAGCTCCTTATCGCTATAGTCAAAATGCTCTCTTAACCGCTGGCGGCGGGCGCGGGTGGTGGCCATGGAGCCCAGGGCGCCCACATAAAAGGCATCGGATCGCAGGGCTTCCATAATCGCCAGATCGTCCAACTTCGGGTCGTGAGTCAAAGCGACCACCGCCGTGCGCTGGTCCGGTTTTAACGCCTCCACCACATCGTCCGGATAACCGTCCAGCAGCTCGCCGTCACTGTTGTCCCAATCCTGCCGGTATTCCGGGCGCGGGTCGCTCACCAGCACTCGATAACCCAGGCCAGCACTCATTTGCGCCAGGTATTTGGAGGTCTGCCCGGCCCCGATAATCAGCAATTGCCAGAGGGGGCCATGGTAGGTAATCCAGGTCTGAGGATGGTCGTCGCTGTCACAGACCAGGGTGGGCTTGTGGGTGGCCATATTGGGGGCATCGCCGTCTTCGTAGGCGGTCAGCTCGGCATTGCCGGAGTACAGGCACACCCGGCGTACCAGTGTCTCGCGGTTGTGGATAGCGTCGATGATACGTTGCAGCTCGGTTGCGTCAGTTTGCGGCTCCAACAGCAGTTGCAGGGTGCCGCCACACGGGAGCCCAAACCGGTTGCGCTCCTCGGCGGTCTCGCCGTATTTGGTGAGTTCGACTGATAAGGGGGGGTGCTGAATCAGCCGCGCCAGAAGATCATCTTCCACACAGCCACCGGAGACAGAACCGGCAAAGTGGCCATCGGAGCATACCACCAACAACGAGCCCACCGGCCGGGGGGATGTGCCCCAGGTTTTAACGACTGTTACCAGGGTGACCTTGGCGCCTCGTTGCAGGCCAGCGATGGCCGCGTTGAGGACTTCGAGCTCTGTACTTTGCATATATCTCTCTTTAAATCTCTGTTATTTGCAGATGCGCGAGTCACCGGGTATCCCTGGTTATTATCCAGCTGCTATAGCCCTGATTCAATGACTCTAAAGAACAGATATTGAAATATTCATTACTTCGGTTGATCAATATGCGTGCAGATCGCCGGCAGTTGTTCCATTCCCTTACATGTCATTGCATTTCTTTTCGAGAGCAGGACAGTTAGGGGGGATTTCCTTCGACAGGGCGTTAGTGGTTGAATAGAACTCTATTCCACAGTGCGATATAAGGATGCAGACATGAATTCTATGCCTCAACTGACCGATGCCACCCTGACACTCGACAAGCGCGTTGCAGTGTTGACTTTTAACCGCCACGACGTGCGCAATGCCCTAACCGGCACCCACCTGGTGGACGATATTGTCGATACGGTCAACTGGGCCAATAGCAACAAAGAGGTTTCGGTGCTGGTGCTGACCGGGGCTGGCTCCGCCTTTTCCGCCGGTGGCAATATCAAGGATATGGCTGAGCGGGAAAACGACTTTGCCGGTGACGTGGCTGAACTGGAAGAACGTTACCGCCGCGGTATTCAACGCATACCGCTGGTGTTGCAAAAGGCGGAAATGCCGGTAATTGCTGCGGTCAACGGGCCTGCCATCGGGGCCGGTTTTGACGTGGCCAATATGTGCGATCTGCGCATTGCCTCCAATAAGGCCAAATTTGGCGAGACCTTTGTTAATCTGGGTATTATCCCCGGTGACGGTGGTGCCTGGTTTCTGCAGCGCTTAATCGGCTACCAGCGGGCAGCGGAATTGACATTTAGCGGCAGGGTGATCGATGCGGTCGAGGCCAGGGAACTGGGTATTGTATTGGAGGTGGTGGAGTCGGAACAGCTGCTGCCACGGGCATTGGCGATGGCGGCAGAGATGGCCAGCAAGCCCGCTGCCAGCCTGCGTTTGACCAAACGCCTGATGAAAATGGCCCAGCGCCAGGAGCTGCCGGACTTTCTGGACCTGTGCGCGGCTTTCCAGGGCATGTGTCACAACCACCCGGAACACCTGGAGGCGGTGAACGCCATGCTGGAAAAATTGGGTAAGTAGGCCCTTTGTGCCAGGGGGAAAGCCGGGGCCTATTTGGCCTCGGACTTCACCACCCGCAGCACTTTGTAAGTGGCCCACCAGGTAATGCCCATTACCAGTGGCACCGAGATCCCCAAAGCAGTGGCCTTGTCCAGGGTAATCCCCCGTTCTATCAGGGCGTCGTATACATATTCCAGCAATCCCATCAGGTAGTAGGCGATGGCCGCCACCGACAGGCCTTCGACGGTCTGCTGCAATCGCAGTTGAAGGCCACTGCGGCGGTTCATTGATGACAACAGCTCCTGATTCTGGGACTCGATAGACAGCTCCACCCGGGTCCGCAGCAGGCTACTGGTCTGGGAAATACGGCGCGACAGGTCTTCCATCCTGCCTTTGATGGCGTCACAGGTCTTGATGCCCGGCCCCAGGCGGCGGTCGATAAACTCCTGCCAGGCCTGCAAGCCCGGGATATGCACCTCTTTCAGCTGGCGCAGGCGGGAGTTAACGATATCGTAATAGGCCTTGGTGGCGCCAAAGCGGTAATTGGTGTCGGAGCGGAACTGCTCAATCTGGGCGGCCAGCCCGGAAAGTTCCGCCAGCATGGCATTGTCGTCGGCATCTTCACCCAGGGCGGCGATACGCTGGTTGATACCCGCCAACTGCTCCTCCATCTCCCGAACCTGGGGCGCCAGTTTACGGGCGGTAGGCAGGGCCAGCAGCGCCATAAGGCGGTAGGTTTCTATCTCCAGCACCCGCTGCATCAGACGCCCGGCCTGGTAGGGATTGAGGTTGCGGTCGTTGATCAGAATGCGGCTAAAACCGTCGCTGTGGATGCGGAAGCTGGTGTATACATCAGCCTTTCCGCTGGCCACCTGGCTGCCTGACAGACGCATGCACTCAAAGGAGCGTTGCAGGCTTTCGGCGGCTACTTCTTCACCACAGACGATGGTCAGGTGTACGGCAGCCAGTGATTGGCCCGGCAGCTTCTGCAGCCAGTCCCGCGGTGTATAAGTGAGGGCGCTGTCGGTAAACAGGTTGCCGTCAAACTGGCTGGTATCCACCCCGGTGCGGATAAAGGTGTAGGTGGAAAACTCCATATGGCTTTCCCAGCGCAGCTCAAAGCCGCCAAAGTTCTGGTAAAAGCAGGAGGCGCCGGGGACCGGTGGGTGGATGCTAAAGCGCTGGCACAGCTCCACCAGGTGCTGGTACTCCGCCTGGCGCTGATCCTCGCCCACCATAATGGCGATATGGCTGACGCAGCAAGGGGTTTCCACCAGCGGCGACGGGCGATTGTGCAGCTCTTCATAGAGCTCGGCCCGGCGCGGGTGGACTTCCAGTAAAACGGCGGAAGAGGCCACCTGGGGGGCATCCTCCGCGGTGGTCGTCTGTTCGATAAAGTGCTCTTGCACGGTTTCAGTAGTGCTCACCGGGCTCTCCTCACAGCCAAGTCTGGCCAGTTGTTGCTCACAGTCTCGGTAATTGGTTAAAACGTACCAATTAATAGCCATATTGAGGCTATGGGATTAAGGGCGGAGCCTAACACGGGGTCATGACAATTTTAAAGGGTAATTTATCGACGTGAACATGGGTCATTCGGGGGGTAAAAATCCTCAATTAGAGGCAAAAGTGGTCAATCCGGCTGCCCTGGCGCATTTGGCCAGTGATTCTGGTGTGATTTGCCATTGAGGCTAATCGGGAATTTTAGGACTCTAGTGCACCCTCCGGCGGCGATGAGAATTTGTGGCCGCAAAACCACGAGCCAAGCGCAGATAGGCTATGGTTATCAGGGGAATCGGAACGCCTGAGGTGATTCAGGCATCTCTTCCAAAAGAGACACAAAAGGCAACGAGGAATGACAATGATCTACTCGGGAAAGGCGATCAGTGTCCAACAACTGGACAACGGTATCGCAGAGCTCTGCTTTGATTTGCAAGGCGAGTCAGTCAACAAATTTAACGCGCTCACACTGAACGAATTAAAGGAAGCCACCGCCGCCATCGACGCGGATACCGGGGTGAAAGGTGTGATCGTTACCAGTAACAAACCCGTCTTTATTGTCGGTGCCGACATTACCGAGTTCGGCGCCAACTTCCAGGCCAGTCAAGAAGATATCGCTGCGGGCGCGCTGGAGGTAAACACGACCATCTTTAACGCCTTTGAAGATCTGGGTGTACCGACAGTGGCGGCCATTAACGGTATTGCCCTGGGGGGTGGTCTGGAAATGGCCCTGGTGTGTGATTACCGCGTCATGTCCACTGAAGCCAAAATCGGTTTGCCGGAAACCAAACTGGGTATTATCCCGGGTTACGGCGGCACTACCCGCCTGCCGCGATTGATCGGCGCCGATAACGCCATTGAGTGGATTGCCTCCGGCAAAGAACAAAAGCCGGACGCGGCCCTGAAAAGTGGTGCCGTGGACGCCGTCGTGGTGCCGGAGAAACTGAAGGAAGGCGCCCTGTCATTGGTGCAGCAGTGTATCGACGGCAAGCTCGATCATAAAGCCAAGCGCCAGGAAAAGCTGGAGCCGCTAAATCTGAACGATATCGAAGCCATGATGAGCTTCGAGACCTCCAAGGCGTTTGTAGCGGGTCAGGCGGGGCCGCATTACCCGGCGCCGGTAACCGCTATTAAAGTAATGCAGAAAGCCGCCAAGATGGGTCGTGACGAAGCCCTGCAGGAAGAGGCCAAAGGTGTGGCCAAGCTGGCCAAAACCCTGGTGACGAAAAACCTGGTGGGTCTGTTCCTGGGGGACCAGGCACTGGCGAAAACCGGTAAAGAGTGGGCGGCCAAGAAAGGCGCCGAGGTGAACAAAGGCGCAGTCCTGGGCGCCGGCATTATGGGCGGCGGTATCGCCTACCAGTCTGCCCTGAAAGGCACGCCCATTATCATGAAAGATATTGCCCAAGCAGGCATCGACCTGGGCTTGTCTGAAGCCACCAAGCTGCTGGCCAAGCAGGTGGAACGCGGCCGTATGACCCCGGAAAAAATGGCCGGTGTACTGAACAAGATTATCCCCTCCCTGAGTTACGAAGGTTTTGACACTGTGGATGTGGTAGTGGAAGCCGTGGTGGAAAACCCCAAAGTCAAACACGCGGTACTGGCGGAAACCGAAAAACAGATCCGCGAAGATGCGGTACTGGCTTCCAACACCTCCACCATCTCTATTAACCACCTGGCGCAAGCGGTAGAGCGCCCGCAAAACTTCTGTGGTATGCACTTCTTCAACCCGGTACACAAAATGCCGTTGGTGGAAGTGATTCGCGGTGAGAAGACCAGCGACGAAACCGTGGCTAAAACGGTGGCCTACGCCCTGGCCATGGGCAAGAAGCCGGTGGTGGTGAACGACTGCCCGGGCTTTTTGGTCAACCGTATCCTGTCGCCTTACTTTGGCGCCTTTATGGGGCTGGTGAAGCGCGGTGCCGACTTTACCCGGATCGACAAGGCGATGGAGAAGTTCGGCTGGCCCATGGGTCCCGCTTACCTCAGTGATGTGGTGGGCATTGATACCGGTGTGCACGCCGGTGAGGTGATGGCGGAGGGCTTCCCCGACCGTATGAACTACGCCTTTAAAACCTGCCACCAGGTTATGTTTGAAAACGATCGTTACGGCCAGAAAAACGGCAAAGGCTATTACAGCTACGAAACCGACAAAAAAGGTCGACCCAAGAAAGTGGTGGACCCGCGAGTGGCTGAACTGCTGGCCCCGGTGGTTGACGGTTCCGAAGCGTTTAGCGACGAGCAGATTGTCGATCTGATGATGATTCCTATGTGTCTGGAAGCGGTCCGCTGTCTGGAAGACGGCATTGCCGCCTCGGCCACCGATATTGACATGGCGCTGATTTACGGCATTGGTTTCCCACCCTTCCGCGGTGGTGCGCTGAACTATATCGACGATATGGGCGTGGCCGAGTTTGTGGCCAAGGCGGATCAATACGCGGAGCAGGCCGGAGAACTGGTTGGCTTGTACAAGGTAACTGACAAACTGCGTGCCATGGCCGCCCGTGGCGAACGTTTTTTCGCCGCAGCGCCCCAGAAATGAGAGACACGGATTAGGAGAAAAACGATGAGCTTGAATCCAAGAGATGCCGTGATTGTCGATTTCGCGCGCACACCCATGGGCCGTTCCAAAAACGGTTGCTTCCGCAACACTCGCGCTGACAATATGTCCGCAGCGTTGATCGATGGCCTGTTTGCCCGCAATCCCAAACTGGATCCCGCGGAAGTCGAAGATGTTTTGTGGGGCTGTGTGAACCAGACCCTGGAACAGGGCATGAATATCGCCCGTATGGTTTCCCTGTTGTCAGTGATTCCCCACGAATCCGCCGGCCAGACCGTCAACCGCCTGTGCGGTTCCTCCATGTCTGCCCTGCACAGTGCGGCCCAGGCCATTATGACCGGCAACGGTGACATGTTTGTGGTCGGAGGTGTTGAACACCTGGGCCATGTCACCATGACCCACGGGGTCGACTTCAACCCCTATCTGGCCAAGCATGTGGCCAAGGCAGCCGGTTCCATGGGTATGACCGCCGAAGTGCTGGGCATGATGCACGGTATTACCCGCGAGCAGCAGGACGAGTTCTCTGCCCGCTCCCACCGTTTGGCCCACAAGGCAACGATTGAGGGCAAGTTCGCCGAGGAGATCATTGCGCTGGAAGGCCACGATGAAAACGGCTTTAAAGTCTTGGTGGAACAGGATGAAACTATCCGCCCTGAGACGACGGTGGAAGGCTTGGCCCAGTTAAAGCCGGTGTTTAATCCCAAAGGTGGCACAGTGACCGCCGGTAGTTCCTCCCAGATTACCGATGGTGCCTCCTGTATGATCCTGATGTCCGCCGAGCGCGCCCAGGCCTTGGGTGTTCAGCCACTGGCCAGGATCCGCGCCATGGCGGTGGCCGGTGTGGACCCGTCTATTATGGGTTACGGCCCGGTGCCCTCTACCCAAAAGGCCCTGAAACGTGCCGGTTTGACCATCGAGGACATCGACTCTGTTGAACTGAACGAGGCCTTCGCTGCCCAGGCGCTGCCGGTATTGAAAGACCTGAACTTGCTGGAGAATATGGATCAGAAGGTCAACCTCCACGGCGGAGCCATTGCGTTGGGGCACCCGTTTGGTTGTTCCGGTGCCCGTATCACCGGCACCCTGTTGAACGTGATGCGTCAGAACGAGGGCACCCTTGGCGTGGCCACCATGTGTGTGGGCCTGGGGCAGGGTATTACCACCATTATTGAGCGTGTTTAAGCGCCGCCTGAGTTGACTTTACCAAAGCTGCCTTACCTCTCCCTCCTTGAGCCTGCCTACCAGGGAGGGGGAGCTTGATACTCACCGGGCCTTTGTGCCCGGTTTTTTACCTTGGCCAGTCTATGACAGACTGACGCAAATCAGTGTTAATCCGCCCCGGTCCACTGGGCCAAAAACAGCTCCAATACCTTGTTGCTCTTGCCTGTGCTGCGGGTCATGGCGGTGATATCCGTCGAGTAGAACTTCTCGCCCGGCAGCAGGGCCCTTAACTCTCCCCGCTCCAGCCAGGGTTTGGCGTATTGGCTGGGAAAAAAGCCGATATATTTACCGGTACACACCATCGCCATCCGCACTTCGTAGATATAAGCAGTGGCGACCCTGTTCAGACCCGACATAGCGCGACTGGCTTCGGCGGAGGTTTGCATACCCGGGTGGATAAACTTGCAGCTTTCCACCATCTCTGCCTTTAGGTCGTCACCCGGAATGGCAAACAACGGGTGGTCCCGGTGACAATAGAGGTAGTGGGTTTCCCGGTAGAGGGGGTGATAACTCAAACTCGACAGGTCCCGGTGCCAGGGCCCAAAACCGATATCGGCGCGGCCGTCGATGATGGCCCGTTCGATCTCGGGCATGGTATTGGTCCCGATATTGATCGTCACCTCTGGGGCCACCTCTTCGAAGCTGCTCAGGACCTCGGTCAAGCTAAAGCGAGGATCGGCTGCCAGGGCGTCGCTACAGACAATATTGAGTTCTCCGGTGAGGGCCTGGTGCAGTGTATTGACCTGGCTGCGAAACGTCTCCAGGGAGGTCAGCAGCTGCAGGGTGGACTCGTAGACAAAGCGGCCCTCCTCGGTGAGAGAAAAACCGCTGCGGCCGCGGTTGCAGAGCTTGAGGTTGAGTCGGGTTTCCAGGTCCGCCATATGGGTGCTGATGGTGGATCGGGCGATATTGAGCTCTGCCTCAGCCGCGCTAAAGCCCCCGCAGTCCACCACCGCTTTAAAGATCCGCAGTAGGCGGATATCCACATCGTTTATTTTGCGTTGAAGGGACATGTTTTTGCCTGTGCTCGACTGTTAGGTGCACTCTTCTTCACCTAAATCTGGTAAAGTTAATAATTATTGGAGTATATCGGACTTTTCAGGTGGATGTCCTCTTAATCTGGCGTCCTCTTATATTGTTGGGCGTGAAGGGAGACTATCTGGCATAATGCCGCCCCCTGAAATTTATCAATAATCAACTCCCAGCCTGCAGTTGAAAGAGGCCTTAATATGTCAAGTCAGCAAATCGCGGCACAAAGTGTGGTACTGGTGGGCATGCCCGGCGCTGGCAAAAGCACCCTGGGGGTGTTGCTGGCGAAAGAGAGCGCCCGGGATTTTGTGGATACCGATGTCCTGATCCAGGTGCGGGAAGGCAAAACCCTGCAAGACATCCTTGACGAAAGCGACTACCTCAACCTGCGTCGCATTGAAGAAGAAGTATTACTGTCGGTGGATCTCACTCACCATGTGATTGCCACCGGGGGTAGTGCCGTCTACAGCGAAAAGGGCATGGCCAAGCTCAATACCCTGGGGCCCGTGGTGTTTTTGCAGGTGGAGCTGGACGAGTTGCGCCGGCGTATCCATAACTACGACAATCGCGGCATTGCCCGCCGCCCGGACCAGAGCTTTGAGGAACTGTTCGCCGAGCGCGATGCCCTTTACCGCCGCTTTGCGGATATTGTGGTGGACTGCAACGGTAAAAAACCGGAAGAGATAATAGCTGAACTGCTTCCCCAGCTCTAAGCCACGCTAGAACTCCGCAGCCTCTATCACACGGCCTCCAGGGGCAGTGGCAACCTGGAGGATATTCGCGGAGAGGTGTTATTCAGCGGCGTGACGATAGTCGATCTGGCTCTCTGGCTGGATGGTGGAGATCACATGCTTATATACCATCTGCGAGCCGGAACCCGAGGACAGGGTCAGCATATGCATATCAAATGATTCCACCACGCCCTTAAGGCGAATACCGCTTACCAAAAAGATACTGACAGGGGTACGGGTCTGGCACAGGGCCTGTAAAAAGCTGTCTTGTAACTGCGGTTTTTTTTGTGGATTTTTCATACCGTGAGGAAACCTTTTCTTCTTCCTTAATGCTCGCTGTTTTTTAGTTTATCACATTTGTTTAGCGTATGATCGGCCAATATGGCCAATTTGTAACGAGTGAGGGACAGACCATGAGCGAAGATACGCAGTTACCGCTACGGGAAAATGTGCGCCTGTTGGGCGACATGCTGGGCGATACTATCCACGAGCAAGTGGGGGAAGACATCTACCACAAGGTGGAGGAGATTCGTGCCCTGGCCAAGGAGGCCCGTCAAGGCGGAGATTGGCAGCCTCTGCTGGATGTCATGAGCAGCCTGGAGGATAACCAGTTGGTACCGGTGGCGCGGGCGTTTACCCACTTCCTCAATTACGCCAATATCGCCGAACAGCACCACCGGGTGCGCCGCCGCCGGCAGCGCGAGTGCGATGGAAGCGAGCCGCCAGCCATGGCGACCCTCGAAGAACTGCTGCCGCGCCTGTCAGAGAAAGGGGTTAGCCCAGAGGCGATCTACGAGACAGTCACCCGGATGGGGGTGGAGCTGGTGTTAACCGCCCATCCCACGGAAGTCTCCCGCCGCACCTTGCTGCGCAAACACCACGATATCGCTAACATACTCAAACAGTTGGACAGTCGTGACCTGACGCCAGCGGAGCGGGACGATCAGTTGCGCCGTCTGCGCCGTCGGGTAATCGCCGGTTGGCATACCGATGAAATCCGCCGCCATCAGCCCACCCCGGTGGACGAGGCCAAATGGGGGTTTGCCACCATCGAATCCACTCTGTGGAAAGCGCTGCCCAACTTTCTGCGTCTGCTGGATAACCAGCTGCAGGCTCATACGGGTAAACGGCTGCCGTTGCAAGCGACACCGCTGCGGTTTGCCTACTGGATGGGTGGCGACCGTGACGGCAACCCCAATGTGACGTCTGAGGTTACCGAGCGGGTGTTGCTATTGGCCCGCTGGGAGGCTGCACACCTGTTGGCCCGGGATATTCACGAGTTGCGGGAAGACCTCTCCATGCAGGATTGTAACGCTGCCTTGCGCCAGCGCGTGGGCAAGCACCGCGAACCTTACCGGGAGTTGTTGCGCGAAGTGCGTCGCCGATTGCGCAACACCCAAAAGTGGGCGGAAGCCAAGCTCAAGGGCGAGCCCTTCCACGACCCCGTTTATCTGGAAGATCGGGAGCTGATGGAACCCCTGGAGCTGATTTACCAGTCGCTCCTCGACTGCGGCATGGCTGATATCGCCGAGGGCAGCCTGACCGATATTATGCGCCGGGTGGCCTGTTTTGGTCTGACGTTGATGCGCCTGGATATCCGCCAGGAATCCACCCGCCACGCGGATGCCATCAACGAAATCACCGAGTACCTGCAATTGGGCAGCTATAACGAGTGGTCCGAGGAAGAGAAGCAGGCCTTTTTGCTGGCGGAACTGCAAAACCGGCGACCGTTGATTCCCACCGACTTCCCCGCCTCGGATGAGGTCGCTGAAGTGCTGGCCACCTTCCGGGTACTGGCCCGGCAGCCGGCCTCGGCGTTGGGTGCCTATATTATCTCCATGGCCACCCACCCCTCTGATGTGCTGGCGGTGCGTTTGCTGCAGAAAGAAGCGGGGTGCACCAATCCCCAACGCATTGTGCCGCTGTTCGAAACCCTCGATGACCTGGAGGGAGCCGCCCAGACCATCGACCGATTGCTGTCTGTGGATTGGTACCACCGGGATATCAACGGCCAGCAGGAAGTGATGATCGGCTACTCCGACTCCGCCAAGGATGCCGGTTTCTTTGCCGCTTCCTGGGGGCAGTACCGCGCCCAGGAAGCACTGAGCGCGGTGTGCGAGCGCCACGGCGTACACCTGACCCTGTTTCACGGTCGCGGTGGTTCCGCCAGTCGCGGCGGCGGCCCGGCTCACGGTGCTTTGCTGTCGCAACCGCCAGGTACCATCAAAGGCCGGGTACGGGTTACCGAGCAGGGAGAAATGATCCAGTTCAAGTTTGGCCTGCAGGAGATCGCCCAGGAAAATATCGAGTTGTACACCTGTGGTACCCTGGAAGCGACCCTGGCGCCGCCACCCGCACCTCAGCCCCAATGGCGGGCGATGATGCAAACCCTGGCCGACGAGTCGGTACAGGAGTACCGCCGCATAGTGCACAGCGACGAGCGGTTTGTGCCTTATTTCCGCACTGTCACGCCTGAGCAGGAGTTGCGCCGTCTGGCCTTGGGCAGTCGCCCGGCCAAACGCCGGGTCAGCGGTGGTGTGGAAAGCCTGCGCGCTATCCCCTGGGTCTTCGCCTGGACACAAATGCGTCTGATGTTGCCCGCCTGGCTCGGTACGGGCAAAGCCATGGCGATACAAGTGGAGCGTGGCAACCTGCAGCAACTGCAAGAGATGGCCCGGCAATGGACATTCTTTGGCATGCTGCTGGATATGCAGGAGATGGTGCTGGCCAAAGCCGAAGAGCGGGTGGCTGCTTATTATGAACAGCGTTTGCTGGAAGACAGCCGTCAGAGCTCCCTTGGGACTGAATTGCGCGATGGCGTGTTGCAGGCTGAGGCGGTGCTCACCCAAATTACCGGTACAGGATTGCTGGATAAATTGCCGACCTTGCAGGAGTCGATCCAGTTGCGCAATCCCTATATCGATCCGCTAAACATCACGCAGGTAGAAGTGATGCGGCGATTGCGCAAGTTTGATGGCGAGGAGGGCGACGAAGGCGTGCTGCAGTTAATGCAATCCCTGGAACAAGCGCTGATGGTATCCATTGGCGGTATTGCGGCCGGGTTGCGAAATACCGGTTAAGGAGAGACCGTTTTATGATCTGGATTGATCGAGACCGCTGAATATCTATCCGATAACGGTGTTGTTGGCCGCGCTCTAATTTGCGCTTTCCGATAACGTTTTGTCTGTGTCCATAAATTGCTTTGCTGCTGCACCGCAACTCAATTGCATTGTTGTGTTGGATATTTTCATATCTGAATAATGTCAGCCTAAAAGGATGATGTTAAATGGAATTTTTTAAACCATTTAAAATAGTAAAATTTCAATATGTTTTGCTGAAGCTGGTTTATTTTAGCATGCTAATTTTTTGTGGGGCCGCAGTTTCTGAGATGAAAGGGTATTGGTATTCCGTTGCCGAGGGAGTTGGTGAGGAAGGTGAGATAAAGATGGTAACAGCATCATCGCCTCGTTTGGCTGCAGAACAGGCTTGCAGGCTTTATTGTCGTTGATTCTCATAGCCCAGCAATCCCCTCCACATAAAAACCGGGGCAGACATTTTTTAGCTGCTAAAGTCCCCCAAAGCCCGGCTATAGTGCCGGGCTTGTTATTTAACCCCTTCAATCAACGCAATATCCTTTTTAGCAGCTCGTTGACCATCTGGTTAAGCTCGACACCTTTGGCCTTGGCTTTAGCGGTAAAGTAATCCAGTACCTCGGCATCAAGATACACTGGCACATTCATTTTAGCGTCGGACGTGTAAAACTTGCCGCGCTCGGCATTGCTAAAATCGTATTCTTCACGCATGGGGATCACCCTTGTTCGTACTGATACTTATGTTGACCGTTAACTTGGCCCAGAGTGATCCAGCGGTCTTCGTCGCTGCTGGAACTGTCCTCATCAAACTTGGAGAGGGCCATGGGGTCTTTAAATACACCGGTGGCTTGCTCGAAAGTCACGCCGTGTTTATCGGCATTGCTCCGGGCCTTGACCGGATCCCACTCAAAATTATATTGCATCTATTCGCCCTTAGCTGCCTTTAGCCGCTGGCGTGTTGGTGATGCGAGACCAACGCTTGGCTTGGTACCTGATAATTAGGCCTTCCAGCACTTCCCGAATGATCAACTTATCTTCATCTTCCAGCTCGCTGACGGCCTCGAACTGTAACTTGAGGTTGTCATCAGGGCCGCGTTGATCCTCGCCAAACACCAGGTCATCCAGGCTGATGTGCAGGGTTTTGGTGATCTTGACCAGTGCTTCCAAAGTAGGCTGTGTGGTACCTGCTTCGTACCGTTTAATCTGGTTGACGTGGATACCTACGGCATCCGCCATTTACTGCTGTGTTAATGCACGCTCTTTACGTAGCTGTATAAGCTGAGTTGGGAAGTTCATGGGCAACCACCACGCTATGGAAATTGCCATACTATAAATCTTTGTTACCAGTGAGGGTTTACAAATATACCCAATATGGTACTAGAATAAAACCCTGAATGGGTCTTGACAGGTTTTTGGGCGGCGGAGGATTAATGGCGCGTATTGCAGAGGCAGTGATCCAGCGGATCAAACAGGAAACCTCCCTGGCGCGACTGGTGGAGAGCCAGGGCTATGACCTTAAAAAGCATGGCAAGGACTATGTGTGCCGCTGCCCCTCCTTCCTTAGCTGCCTATCCCCACAGGGCCGCTAGCACGGCCCTGCTACCTGCCTGACCGTCAGCCATCCCCACCTTCCCAATAGACACCGTTGAGCGCGCGACACGCGGGTCGCCGCAGTTGCCTCTTGCTAACATCACTCGCCGCTTAATCGCACACTCAACGGCGTCGCCATCTGCGGCTGAAAAATAATCCAATGTGTTGAGAAACGACAAAGTTAAGCAAAAAAGTGCGTCGGGACCTGTAACTTGGTAAAGTGGCGTTGCACCGAGCTGCGCGTTCTTTAAAGTCTTGTGGGCGTTGGGCTGTAGGGTTTTTACGCTACGATGGTCGTCGGAGAAATTACTTCCGGGCCAGTATTATGACAAGGAGACGGGGTGTCACTATAACTACTATCGGACGTATGACCCCAGAACGGGGCGTTATTTACAAAGTGATACGATAGGGCTTACTTTGTGGCCGCTAAAGCATACACAAGTCCCAGCCAACGTGCTGGGATTTATATTTTTGACAAAGGGGTTGGCCCACAGGTGCAAGTTGCAATAAAGCGGGTCTTCTTGATGCCGGTTATTAATATATATCAGATGCGCAATGTTAATTGCCAGTAGCTATTGATAGAAAGCCTCTTCCCGCAGGTGTGCTATATTGATAAAGTGTGTACCACAACAGTCACCTTAGGGAGAATAATATAGTGCGTTTATTACCCATTGTTGCAATTATCATCAGCTTTGGCATGGCTTTGGCTGGCTGCAGCGACAAACCTGAAGAAAAAACCCAAGAGCCGGCTACCCAGGCTGAATCTGAAATTTCCAAAGCCGCTGGTCGTGCCCTTGAAACTTCCAAAGATGTTATGAAAGACGCCAGCCAGGCTGTGGAGGAAGGAGCGGAAGACGCGGTCGATATGGCTAAACACACGGCCGAAGAAACCAAGGAAAAAGGCGCGGCGTTGATGAAAGCCACCAAGCAGAAAGCCGAAGAGTTGATGGAAGATGCGGGCGATACTGCAGAGTAGTTAATAGAGGTGGGGCGTCCTCTTTCTCTACCTAACTCCGCCTGGCCACCTTGGTGGCCAGGATGGAAATCAGAATGCCGAGCATCAAATACCCCACAATCACCTCTAGCATTACCAGCCCGGCTGCCAGGGGTGTGCGTGGCGTAATATCCCCAAATCCCAAGGTGGTAAAGGTTACCACGCTGTAGTAGACCGTGGTAAACAGCCCCCAGCTTAAACTGTCTTTATTGCTCACTTCAAACGCCTGCTCACCCAGCAGGAAATAAATCACCCCAAACAGCAGTGCCAGGCTGAGAGACCAGAGCACCACCCGCAACATGGAGCGACCGCAATCGGTCAGCCCCAGCCAGATGTAATAGGAAAATGGGTGGGCATCTTTAAACTCCTCGATAAAGTCCTGGTCCTGGGCAAAGCGGCGAAAACGGCTGCTGCCATAGCAGCTGGCGACACGAATGCCGCGAAACAGGGTCTTGCGGCTGTAGCGTATATTGTCCACTTTGGCGTCGGCGAGGTTGGCGGCTTGCAGATTGGCGCCCCCCAGATTGGCGCTGCTTAAGCGGGCCCTTTGCAGGTTGCCGTGAACCAGTTGAGCTCGGCGCAGGTCGCACTGGCTGAGATCGCTGCGCTGCAAGTTGGCGTCGTTGAGGTTGGCTCCCTGAAAGTTGATGCCAGTGAGGTTGTTGTCCGCCAGGTTGGCCCGTTCCAACAAGGCGCCCGCCAAGCTGGCACCGCTCAGGTGGGCGCCGGAAAAGTCCGAGATATAACAATAGGTATTGTCCAGGTTGGCGTCCTGCAGGTCAGCGTCTTTAAATTTGGGGCCGCGTCGCATTTGACCCAGCTGTTTATCCGACGCGGCATTGGCACCCGAAAGGTCCGCCTGGCGCAGGTCGGCCCCAGTGAAATCCGTTAACAGCAGGTTGGCGCGATTGAGTTTTGCTCCATGCAAGTTGGCATCGGTAAAATCGGCGTGAATCAAGCGGCTGTTGGAAAGGTTGGCCCCCTGCAGTGAAGCGCCTTTGAATACCGCAGCACTTAGGTCCGCGCCGCTCAAATCCATGCCGTTTAACTGTGCGCCCGACAGATCGGCACGGGCCCCGCTTTCTTTGCCGGACTCCAGCCACAAGCGATGTTGTTGCAGGATGTGGCTAATCCCGGCAGGGGTGTTCATTATTGGGCTCCAGGGATGCAGGCATGCTAAGCAAGATTACTAGCTATTAGTGTAGATGATTGTCCTATTACTTGCCGTTCAGCGGTTATGCGGGACTCCTGGCGATAGGCTTTGACCAATTGGGTTTTCGCGCCTCGGCCAATGTTCTATGGTTTAGGTATAGGTAGCGGTCTCGATCCTTCGGCTATGTTAAAACTCCAGTTGCGCCACCAACCACAGGTGTTTGTCAAACTCTCGTTCGCCACTGTGACGCTGGGGCGTGATGAGAGTAATGACCTGGTACTGAATGCGCCCACGGTGTCGGATTTTCATGCAGAAGTCACCTGTGAAGACCACCGCTACTATATTACCGATCTGCTCAGTGCCGGTGGCACTTTTGTTAACAACGAGCGTATCAATGGTCGCCATGAACTGAATAGTTGGGATGTGATTCGTGTGGGTGGGGTCGAGCTGGAAGTAAACGACCCCGCCAAGTGCCGGCCCGGTGACTGGGCCCTGCAGGCGGTGTCAAACCAGCTGGCCAATCAGGTCTATCGGCTGCAGCCCAAAACCCTGGTTGGGCGTGACCCGGAGTGTGATGTCAGTATCGATAACGCCCTTCTGTCACGCAAACATGCCAAAATCTATATTGAAGGAGATCACCTGCGAGTGGTGGATCTCGGGTCGGCCAACGGCACCTTTTTAAACGGCAAACCGATTGCGGAAGCCAAGGCATTGCCGGGGGATGAACTGCGCTTTGACCAACAGGCGTTCCAGATATTGGGGCCTAGCAATACCCAACTGCGGCAGGAGACCGTCGACGATGGCAGTACCCAACTGCGCAACGTGGAGAGTGTGCCAGTCAATGAACCGGTTTCGCTGATCCCTAAAACCAAAGCGGCTGAGTCCGAGGTTAGTCCACCCCAGGTGGAAAACAAGGCGCCGCTCCATATGGCGCCGGTGGTGCCTTTGACGGCGGCCGTGGATGAAACCCTATTGATGCCGACGGCCGATGACACCCAGTATCTGGGTGGTGCCGCTGAGCCAACACCGGCATTACCCGAGGCTCACCTGGTGGAGCAATCCCAACTGCTGTCCCAGTTCGAATGGCCGTTGCGGGAATCGCAGTATCTGCTCGGGCGTAGCGAGCACAATAATATGGTATTGGCAGATCCCAGTGTGTCCAAAAATCACGCCCGGCTCAGTTATACGCAAGGGCACTGGCAAATAGAGGATTTGGGCGCGCGCAACGGGGTAAAACTGAATGGCGCCGCTATCGACAAAGCCAGCTTGCAAAATGGTGACCAGATTACCCTGGGGCGGGTGGTGCTGGAATTTCGGATGGAAAACGCCGCTCTGGAAGACCCCCTGGTCACTGCCTATGCCCAGGTGCAAGGAACAGACCCGGACGCAACGCGCCCCGTGCCCGAAGAGCGACGACCGCGCAAGGCAAATCCTCCGGCCTGGTTATACGGTGGGCTGTTGCTTGCAGTGGGGCTGCTTGGCGCAGTCGTAATTTACCTGTGGCGTACAGGGTTGTTATCGGGTTAAAGCGTTTGATCACAGCGAACTGTTTTTCAGGGCGGGTCAAAAAAATTGCCGAATAAGTTGGGTGCAAACTGGTTAACACTGCATAAATGCTTTAAAAAGCACTCTGCTAATAAAGGCCAGCACTAACAACAGTCGACCAGGGTGTTTTTAGAGCGGCACGGTCTAAGAAATAGTGGATGCACAGCAATCGACAATCAATAAAGTACTATACTGGTAAGGCTGTGGCAGTAATCCTTCACGGCTACTTTGTACAAAAACAGGAATTGGGTACAAAAACAGGAATTGATTGCAAGAACGGGATTTTGGTTTAAGTTCGGGGTTTTGTATTCAAGAGCGGGGGGATTTGTCACCGGAGCAGGTTTATTATGGCCAAAATTATTGTGAAAGACCTGGCGGACAGCGTAGAGCTGGATCAACAGGCAATGAGCGTTATTTTTGGTGGTGCCCAGTCCCGCCGAGTGGGTTTGCAACTACAACAGCAGCAAAAAGGCACTGAACAGAGATCCAAACACTTTTTAATGGATCGCGCTTTTGCCAACCAAAGGCGTATACGCTAAACGAGGATTTGCCTCATTGACGAAGCCTTACCCTTGAACTAGCGTTTTTAAGATAGGGTCCGGATTATACAAACTTTCCTAAATCGTGGGCCTTATCTAGGCAAATCTAATTGGATGTAAACACGGTTCGCGGAGGTCAAGATGTTATTGACGTTGGAACAGGCGGCCTCCAACGCTCAGACCTACATCTGTCCCACGCTGCCGCAAAATTCCCGGTCCAAACCACACATTCTGCAAGTCTGTGCCATGGTCGTCGTGATAGCCGTGGTGACTGCCTGTGCCGATCTGGCCGGGCCCGAGTATCAGCGGCCCGAGGTGGTAGAAAAAACCCAGTGGTCTGATAGCGAGCTGATAAAAGTCTCCGCCGCGGAAACCATCCGCCCGGATTGGTGGCGCAACTTTGACGATCCTTACCTTGATCAGTTGATGGGCCAGGCACTGGCGAACAACTTGGATCTGGCGGTACTGGCTGCACGTACCGGCGTGGCGGAAGCAGCCATCGGCCAGGCCAATGCCTCGCGTTTGCCCACTATCGATGCCGCTCTCGGGGCCAACTTTCAAAAGTTTGAAGGCACGAGTATCGACCACACTGTCAGTCAGGCGGTAGCACTGGGTTGGGAATTGGATATCTGGGGTAAGCTAAAAAAAGGCGTGCAAGCGCAGAGTGCCGAGTTAAAAGCTACCGAGGCGGACTGGCGGGCCGGTTATTTAAGTCTGGCGGCCAACGTCTCGCAAACCTATTTTCAAATCCGCAAACTGGACGAACAGATCGATCGGCAGAAAACGGCGCTGAAAAACAACCGCCAGATTCAAGCCATCTTTGAGTCGCAGCTGCGAGAAGGCATAATTCCCAAAACCCAGGTGTTGCAACAACAGGCCGAAGTGGTGCGGCTGGAAAACGACCTTCTGGAGTTGCAACGGTTGCGCCAGCTGTCGGAAAACGCCCTGGCCACCCTGTTGGGGATAGCGGCCGGGGATTTGAAGGTACCTCCCCAGTACTTGAGCGACACCGTCAATATTATCACTGTGCCCGGCGGATTACCGGTTCAGCTGTTATCTCGTCGGCCGGATATTGTCGCCGCCGAATACCGTGTGTTGCAGGCTCATAACCTGGAAGGTCAGGCGCGCCTGGCGAAGCTGCCATCCATCAGTTTGACCGCCAATACCGGCGCCACCAGTACTGAGTTTACCCAGCTGTTGAAAGACCTGACATTTGGATTGACGCCGACGGTGACACTGCCCATTTTTGATCCCAACGTCAGGTCGCGTGTAAAAGTCAGTGAGGCGCAAACCAAGGTAGCGGAAGCCGAATACCGGCGCACCGTGATTCGGGCGTTTGAGGAAGTGGAAAACGCCCTGGTGAATGTCGCCAGCCGACATCAACAGCATGACCAGTTTTTACAACGTCGGGACAAATTGCGCATTGTCACCGATCAAATCAGGGCCCAGTTGCGTGAGGGCATGGTGACCCAGTTGCAGGTGTTCGAAGCGGAGCGCTCGCTGCTGGCCGCCGAGTTGTCGGTGCTGGAAAATCACCAGCGTTACCTCAGTGATACGGTAGCCCTGTATAAAGCCCTGGGTGGTGGTTGGGCGTCTGATGCACGTTAAACTCAAACCCTTGTCGCAGCCTCAGCTGGAAGAGATCCTGATTCAGGATCCGCTGTTTCCCATCGGCCGCGATGAGGAGCCGTTCTCCCGCTACGACAAGGCCCTGGTGGCCAATTTGTCTCGCCGCCATGCACGTATTTTCCAGGAGGCAGGCAGCCTGTATGTTGCGGATGTGGGAAGTCGCAACGGCACCAGTCTCAACGCCAAACCGGTTGATCAGAACCCGGTGAAAGTGCATCAGGGCGACACATTGTCTTTTGCCGGCAAGTTGGATTACGAAGTCGATATCATCGATGCGTCCGAGGTGCCAACCGAGGCGTTGCCGATACTGACACTGGTTCCCAAAGGTAAAAAAAGCAAGCTGGAAACCCTGGTGGTATCCGACTTTCCGTTTTTAATTGGCAAATCGGCCACCGGTTTTGCCGAGGAGGTGGCAGTTGAGCCGGAGGTTGCAAATTACCTGTCGCGGCGTCACGCCCATATCTTTGTGCAAGCAGACAAGCTGTGTATCGAAGACTTGGGGAGCGCCAATGGCACCTATGTCAATGGCGAGTGCCTGGGGGAACATGCCCACACTTTGCGCCAGGGGGATGAAATTGCCTTTGGTGCCAGTGACCTGACGTTTGTGGTAAAAATGCAAAAACGGGTGGCGGAAAAAGCGCGCAAAGGCGATAAAGCGGGGGCGGAGAGCGGTGACCTGGATGAGTCAGGTTCCGCGAGTGAGCTTGCCAATGTGGTGCCGGAAGATCAGCGGGAGAGTACGATCTTTGTCTCCTCGGCCAATTCCTTTCTGGATATCTTTTGTGCCGCTGACGAGGAAGAGGGTGGTGTTGCTGCTGAACAGGAGGAGAGTGAACAGGACCTAGTGGAAGACGCAGATGCGGTTGAAAGTGCTAAAACCCGCGGAGGCAAACCGAAACGCGGTTTGACCATTGCACGTCTCTACCGGCGCTTTCGCACCTTCTCCAAAGAAGTTAGCCAAGCGCTGACAGAGCAGGAGGGGGGCAAACCCAGACGCAAGTGGTGGTTGCTGGCGACTCTCGGTCTGTTGGCGGTTGTGGCTGTCGGTCTCTACCAAGAGGGCGCGGCCCGCCGGCAAATCGAGCAAATGCTCAGCGCGGGGCAGTATTGGGAAAGTGCGCGATTGGCCAAGGATTATCTGCAGCAAGATCCCTTGTCGGAATCCGTTGCCGAATGGGCGACGGAGGCGCTGTTAAGGGCGGTGTTGCCGGATTGGCTTCAACACCTTCAAGGCGGGCGCTATAGCACCGCGCAAAACCTGCTGACCAATGCCCGCGAGATCGCTGCTGAACCCGGTGATGGGGAGGTGTTGTTGGAACTGATGGAATGGGTGACCCGGCTGCACCAATATATCAACGAGCGTGGCGGCGTTAACGCACAATTGCAAATGTTTACCGACGAGGCATCCATTGAGCGATTGTGGCGCTGGTGGGACAATGCAGACTCCAAACATCGATTGCAGATGCAGCGATTAAGGGAGGCGGAGCCTGATTTTGAAGAGGTATATACACTGACGTTCAGCTACCTTCGCGCCCTGGACAGCGATCGCGACCTGTATATCTCGGCGATCGACAAGTTAAAAAGCATTGTGGAACGCAAGCTGGATGCCGATGAAGCGGAGGAGTTAAAGGCAGTGTTTGCCACCTTTGCCGATCAGTATCCCCGGGTTGGTGGCCTGGAATTGCTTCAGGATGATCTGAACAACTACCTCAGTTTGCAACGACAAATCGATCAACTGGAGACCGGCCAATCCGCCCAGGCCGCCCTGGATCGCCATAGCTTTGTCACCACCCCCTTCCAGCGGCGTTATCGGGAAATAAAGGCGGAGTTGAGTGAACGTGTCTCCCCCAGTGAGGCGGTGGTTGTCGCGGCCCCCCGTGAAAGCTCTCCAGTCATGGGGACAATTTCCGATCGCAATGCCCTGCCCAGGGCACAGCTAGCCTGGCAGACGGCCACGGCACGCTGGAACGCCTATTTACAGGAAGGCGGCATCCGCGGTGCGCTGCGACTGGAAGATAAAGTCTCTGTGGACTTTCGCCGTCGCGCGCAATTGTTGTCGGAAGCCAGGGGGCAGGCGGAACAGGGTTTGCTGTTGTACCAGAACTTGCAGCGCGAGCCCAATTACGATCAGCGTGCCCTCTATGACAAAATTCGATCCGAAACCCAATTGCAGCGCCGTTCACTGCAGCAGTTGAGTATGGTGCTCGATCCCGCGCTTTTAGAGGCAAAACTGGCACTGTTGGTGGAACCCGCCAGTCCCACCGGTGAGGGAGGTGGTCTATGAGCAAAAGCGACAACCAGATGCAGAGCCTGGCTGAGGCGCTGGAAGATCACAGTGCGGAAGGTATCGCCATTTTGACCTCGGAGCCGCCCCGGTTGATGGGTATGACCATTTTGTTGCTGGGCGCGCTGTTGTTGGCGGGATTGGTGTGGTCCTTTTTCGGGCGCTTGGATGTCATTGTGACGGTGCCCGGTCGGGTGGCGCCGGATGCGGAGATACGGCGCTTTTATGCGCCCATCGATGGTGAGCTGGTGGACATCTATATTTCTGAAGGGCAACCGGTGGTGGAGGGGGACCTGATTGCACGTCTTAATGCCCGACGCGCTATTGAGGTGGCCAGCAATGCTCTGGAAGCGGAGTTAAAGCTGAGCAGCGCCAAACGGGAAATGCAGCGCTTCCCGGTGCGCAAACAGTTGATTGAGCGGGAAATCGAAGCGGTCGAAGCCAAGATCGAAATTGCGCGCAGTCAGCATGAAAAACGGGTGGCCGATGGCATGACCAAACTGGCAGCGGCCCAGCAGGCCAAATTGCAGGCAGCGCGGGGCAAGTTGTTAACCAGCGAGCGGGCTCTCGATGTCGCCCAGCGGGAGCTGGCCAAGTTTGAACGCCTCTACCAGATGCCTGGCGGTGGTGGTGTGTCCAAAACCCAGGTGGAGCAGCGTCGCAGTGAGATGGTGGTGGCGCGGGAAGACTACAAACTGGCCAAAGCCAAGCTCGACGAAATGGATTTTCAACTGAGCGCTGAATACGAAGCGGCGCGGGTAGCCCTGGAGAGCAGTGACCAGGAGTGGGTGGCGCTGCAACTGGAACGCGACCGATTACAGGATGACCTGCAATACCAGGAAAACAAGGTCAAGGTGGCGCTGCGATCGGCGGAGCTGGAGTACGAAGCGGCCTCCAGGATCAAGTTTGAGAATATCGACGAGCAAAATTTTTTACGCGTTTTGGCACCGGTTACTGGGGTTTTGACCGAGGTGACCTTTACCCAGCCGGGTGACAAGGTGCAGGCCAATACACCGTTGGGTGGCATCGCCGCCGCTGACGCGGAAGCCATCCTGAAGGTGGAGATCCCAGAACGGGATCGGGCGTTTTTAAGAGAGGGGCAATCGGTAAAGATGAAATTCAACGCTTTTGCGTACCAGCGTTATGGCTTTATCGAAGGGGAATTAGAGTATATATCGCCCTCTACCCAGGCGTCCGAGGGTTCCAATACCCCGGTTTATAAGGGCAGGGTCAAACTGGCGAAGGATTATTTTGAGGTCAATAACAAACACTATCCACTGCGGTACGGCATGGAAGCTACCGCGGAAATTGTAGTGCGCAAGCGCCGATTGATCGATCTGGCTCTGGACCCGCTGCGCAACCTGGAAGGTTAGTCTGGTTTATGAATGGTCACTAGCCTATGCCAGGCGCGTTTAAAAATAGCCATTTGTGGAGGTCACACCATGGCAGATATTGTAAAAATTGATGAGGAAACTATCACCACGGACGCGTTTATCAAGTTGCTAAAACTGAATGGCCGCTTTGAGGGACTGATGGAAGATATTCTCAAAGACAAGCTGACAATTCATGCTGCGCAACGGGCGGGCATTGCGGTGACTGATGACGAGGTACAGGAGCGCGCTGACCAGTTTCGCCGCGCCCACGGTTTGCAGCGCGCCAGCGACACCAACGACTATTTTGCCGCACTGGGATTAACGCTGGACGACTTTGAGGCGTTCATTATCGAAACTCTCTACCATGAAAAGATGATGACCCAGGTCTGTGATGAGGCGGCGGTGGAGGCCTATTTCCAAAGCAATTCACCGCGTTTTGACAGCATGGTGATCAGCCATATCGTTATGGATTCTGAAGGGGGCGCCAGGGAGTTACTCTCGCTACTGGAAGATGAAGACGAAAGCTTTGCGGAAATGGCGAGCGAACACAGCCTGGCCGACACTCGCTCCAGTGGCGGCGTTATTGGCAAGGTGATGCGTGGCTCACTGCACCCGGATGTGGAAGCCAAAGTGTTCAATGCCGAAGAGGGTGAGCTGCTGGGTCCGTTTCCTACCGGCGATGGCAGCCACTTCGAAATCTTCCGTGTCGACGGCAAGCGCACCGCCGAGCTGGATGAGGAAACCCGCTCGGAAATCAAACGCCTGCTGCGGGATGAATGGCTGGCGAAGAAAGCGCGTGAACACCGTATCGAACTATTGTAATTGCCGATTAATCGAGGCTGGTGCTTCTTGAATATTGCCACCGCCGAAGTTCAGGCGGAGATCACGGAGTTCTTGAACGGGGTCGAGATCCTCTCCGCCTTTGATGCCGAGGAACTGGCATCTCTTGCTGAACAAACTGAAACCCGCTTTTTCAAGTTCGGAGAAGGGATAGTCAATGCCGGTGACCGGTGTGATCACCTCTATGTGATCAAAGCCGGCGCTGTGCGCCTGTTTAGCGAAGAGCATGGTAAAGAAGTGAGTATGGGTGTGCGCAAGGTCGGTGAGGTATTTGCCGAGCTGGCGATCTTGCGTTCCCTGCTACTGGAATATTCAGTGCGCTCTTCCGGTAAAACGGAACTGCTGTGTATTCCCCGTGAGGCGATTGCACCACTTCTGGAAAAAAATGCCAAAGCCAAAGCGTTTGTGGCCAGTGCAGTAGCCATCGCGTCGGCTGGCGGTCTGGTGAGCAAACTGTTTGATCTGCGCGGCAAGGTGGACAAACAGGAGATGGAAAACTATGTGCGCAGTGTGGGCGTCAAGCGACTGAAGGCCGGGCAGGTTATTCTGGAACAGGGCAGTCGTGAAGACCGGCGTTTATATGTGGTGCGTCAGGGCGAAGTGAAAATCCAGCGCACCGAGGAGGGCAACGAATACCCGTTAGCGACGCTGAAAAAAGGGGAAGTGTTTGGTGAAAAGGCGTGCCTTATACATCAAGAGCAGGCCAACGCCGCGATTGCCATCACCGATGTGGCCCTGCTGGTGATCCCTGAGCAAACGTTGCACTTTATTCTGGGGCAGAACAAAAAACTGGGCGAGGTGCTGGAGCAGCGCATCCAGTACCTCGACCGCGAACTACAGCGGCAGAAAAAACTGGCCGAGCGCCGGCGCCGGCCGATCCTGTTTGATTTCGAATCCAAGGCTGCCCGCGGCGAACGTGTGCTCAAGCGTTTCCCGATTGTACCCCAGGCTGAGGAGATGGACTGTGGCGCCGCCTGTCTGGCGATGATCTGCAAGTACTACGATATTCCGATGACACTGGGCAAACTGCGGGAAATGGCCAATGTCACCACCCAGGGAGCCACACTCGACAGCCTGGCGCGGGTGGGGGAGTCTCTGGGTTTCAGTACCCGTGGCGTGCAGTGTACTTACGAATCCCTGCTGGGCTTTGAAATGCCTTTTATCGCCCACTGGGAGGGCTATCACTACATTCTCGTTTATGGTCTGTCCAAACATCATGTCTGGGTGGCTGACCCGGGGCCCGGTTTCAAAAAGATGACCGTGGAAGAGTTCGAGCGAGGCTGGGGCGGAACCTGCCTGCTGTTCAATCCGGGGGCGGACATGGTGCAGTTGGCCGCCTCCCGCTCGCCCTGGGTAAGGTTTGTAGGTTACCTCAAGCCCTATAAAAAAATCCTGGGGCACCTGTTTTTGGCCACCTTTATTATCCAGCTGTTGGGATTGGCGCCGCCGGTCATCATGCAAAATATCCTCGACCGGGTGGTGGTGCATCAAAATGTCTCTTTGTTGAATTTGATGATTGTGGGTTTGATTATCACCAATCTGTTTACCCAGTTGACTGCCCTACTGCGGGCGTTCTTGTCGGCCTATATGGTGCGCAATATGGACTTCACCATGATGTCGCACTTTTTTAAACACGCCATGTCCCTGCCGATTTCGTTTTTTGTCAAACGCAAAACCGGCGATATCTTCGCCCGCTTTCAGGAAAACCAGACCATTCGTTCGTTCTTGACCGAGTCGACTATCACCACCGTGTTGAACCTGCTAATGGTCTTTATCTACTTCACCATTCTGTTTATGTACAACGCTACCCTGACATTTTTGCTGATCGCCTTTGTGATACCCATCATGGTGTTAACGGTGGCGGTAACGCCCAAAATGAAAGCCTACGCCCGGGACTCCTTTGCCGCCTCCACGGATGCGGAAGCGGCATTGATGGAAACCCTGGGTGGTGTGGAAACCATCAAGGGAATGGGGATCGAACGCAGCATGCGCATGAAGTGGGAAAAAAAATACACCCACGCCCTGGGGGTGCAATTTTCCGCCCAACGCTTTGGAATTTTTGTTGGCCTCGGCAGCCAATTGTTAAATGCGGCCACCACCATTGTCATCTTGTGGGTGGGGGCCAATATGGTGTTGAACCAGGAAATGTCTATCGGACAGCTGATCGCTTTTAATGCCCTGATGGGCAGTGTGTTGGCGCCACTGATGGGATTGGTGGGGCTGTGGAACAGCGTGCATGCGGCCGGGGTGGCAATGGAGCGCTTGGGCGATATTCTGGATATGGAGCCGGAGCAGAAGGCCGAAGATATGGAGTCGCGTATTCTGCTGCCGGAGTTGCAGGGGGATATCCGCTTTGAAAATGTCTACTTTCGTTACGGCGGCAACGAAACGCCCTATATCCTGGAGAACATCAGCTTTGAGATTAAACCGGGGGAAATGATCGCTATTGTGGGCCAGAGTGGCTCCGGCAAGACCACCTTGGCGAAAATGCTGGTGGGCTTTTACCCGCCCACGGAAGGTAAAATTTCCATTGACGGTTTTGATCTCAATCTGGTGGACAAGGAATATTTTCGGGCACAAGTTGGCTATGTGATGCAGTCCAACCTGCTGTTTTCTGGCACCGTGGCGGAAAATATCGCCGCCGGGGAGGAGAACCCCGATCGCCGTCACATGGTGGAGGTGGCCAAAATGGCGGACGCCCACGACTTTATCAACGCCCTCCCGTTGGGTTACGAACAGATGGTGGGGGAGCGGGGCATGGGTTTATCCGGTGGCCAGATCCAGCGAATCTGTATTGCCCGCGCCCTGTACCACAACCCGCGCCTGCTGGTGTTTGACGAGGCCACCTCAGCCCTGGATACCCAGTCGGAAAGCAATATTCAGGAGCACATGCAGGAGATACTGCAGGGCCGCACTGCGGTGGTGATTGCCCACCGCCTCAGCACCATTATGAACGCCGATAAAATCCTGGTGCTGTACCAGGGTGCGATCGTGGAGCAGGGACGCCATGAAGAGCTGGTGGAGCGCAAGGGCATGTACTACCAGCTGGTGCAAAAACAGATGAAAAGCACGGAGTAGCCACTTATGAAACTGTATAACCCCCATAAAAAACAGGCCTCGTTGTCTTATGCAGGGGTGTTGGAAAAGGTGGAGATCCTCCGATCCTCTCTGCGTTGGGCCTCAAAGCTGGAACGCCCGGAAATCCAGAAGCTTTTGAACCAGTGCAACCACCTGCGCGACGAAGTGATGCAGCTCAGCCACCGGGAACGGTTTGTCACAGCCACCGCCAAACAGGAGGAGAAAAAAAACCTCAACTATGCCGAGCGTCGCCAAGGCCTGATCGAGCGCAGTTTTGTGTTTGACGGGGTTTTTGGTGAAAACCGCAACTTACTGGAAGCGTTGGAGGTGGCGGAAAAGGCGGCGCCCACCGATTTGCCGGTATTGATCGACGGCGAAAGCGGTACCGGGAAGGAGTTAATGGCTAAGGTGATCCACGCCAATGGTAACCGCGCCGATATGCCCTATATTTCGGTCAACTGCGGCGCGATCCCGGAAAACCTGCTGGAGTCGGAGCTGTTTGGCCACAAAAAAGGGGCTTTTACCGGTGCCACAAGCGATCGCAAGGGCAAGTTTGAAAGCGCCCACGAAGGGACTATTTTCCTGGACGAAATCGGCGAAATGCCCCTGCTGGCCCAAGTCAAACTGCTGCGGGTATTGCAGCAAAATGAGATCCAGCGAGTGGGTTCGGACCAGATTATCCGGGTGGACGCCCGAGTGGTGGCAGCCACTAACAAAGACCTGAAAAAGCTCAGTGCCGAGGGCAGTTTTCGGGAAGACCTGTTTTACCGCCTGAACGTCATCCGGGTGACCGTACCGCCGCTGCGGGAACGCCCCGATGAAATCCCCTTGTTGTGTGAATATTTTATTGACGAAGCCGCTGAGCGATTGAACCGGGCGCCGGTTAAGATGACCCGCCGTCTGGAAAGGTTTATGCGCGGATACGAGTATCCGGGCAATATTCGCGAGCTGGGCAATATTATCTACCGTCTCTCCTGCCTGGCCGGGGACACCGCCGACCTGGATCACCTGGCCGAAGAGATACGCCCCCAGACAGAGACAGCCCAACAAGCCCACAACAAGGTCGATTTGACCAGTGGCAGCTTGAGTGAACTGAAAAAAGCCGCCAGTGACAGTGCGGAAAAGGAATTCCTGGAAGAGGGCTTGCGGGAAGTGGGGGGCAAGGTGGCGGAACTGGCGCGGCGTATCAATATGAACCGCTCACATCTGCAGACTATCCTCAAAAAGCACCAGATCCACTCCAAGGACTTTCGGCCCAAGGCCGGTACGGCCAGTCAACCCGCTGCCGGTTCCTCTCGTCCACACTAGTTCGTCCATGCCAAACAGTTGTCTCTGGCCCTGTTGGTTTTACACCATCAACGCAACAGGGTTCAGCAGATACTGAGCGCTCAACAAAAGCACTACAAAAAAATAAATCTCAATAAATCAGTTAGTTACAAGTTTTTTAGGCCGTTTGTAAAACATTGGCACGGCCTCTGCAATATCTCCTATGTCAACGGGCAACGCGCCCAACATTTTTAAACAACCTGCTTTCACAACCAGAGGTAAACACCATGTTGAAGATTAAAGACCTGACTGCAGCCAAAGAACTGGACGCCAAAGCCATGACCCGTGTCGTGGGTGGCTTCGGTCCGTTTGCCGCGCTGTTTGATGCATCGTTCCGCTCCGACAACAAGGTTGCCGATGTTGCTCAGGTCTTTGATCTGAAACTGAATCAGATCAATGCCGGTACCGTCACCAACAACCAGGCCTTTGCCGTTGGCAACGGACGCGTCGAGGCGCCGGTGGAGCAGCGTCTGATTCAGGGCAACGCCCTGGCTGTGGGCGGCCTGGGTGGCACTTTCATCGCCTGAGAACCGCGAACAGATCCATTACTGATTCAATAACCTGAAGAGGAAACATCCCATGTTGAAAATCAAAGACCTGACCGTAAGCAAAGAACTGGACACTAAAGCCATGGCCACTGTAGTGGGTGGATTGACGCTGCCGACGAGGCCGGCGCTGCTGATGGACGGCTCCGTTCGCCTGGATAACAAAGTGGCTGATGTGTCGCAGCTGTTTGCTCTGGACCTGGATCAAACCAACGCCGGCAATGTAACCAATAACCAGCGTATCGATAACAGAAACGGCATCGTTTACGCCCCGGTGACCCAGCGTTTGGATCAGTCCAATATCCTGAGTGTATTCGGTCTGGGCAACACCGCTATCGCCTAAACATTAGACCAACCCATTGTTCGATTTTATTAGAGGTACCCATTATGTTGACTATCAAAGATCTCGCAGTCACCAAAGAACTGGACAGCAAAACCATGAACACGGTGGTAGGTGGCGCCAGCCCGCTGCTAGGCTTAATCGCCTCCGTCAGAAGCGACAACAAAGTCGCGGATATTGATCAGATGTTCAAGTTCGATTTTGACCAGATCAATGGCGGTAATGTTGTCAACAATCAGGCACTGCAGACGGCCAACGGCAGCATAGGAGCCGATGTGGATCAAGACATGCTGCAAGCCAACAACCTGCGCGTTCACACTTTGGGGAATACTGTTATCCGCTAATTGCAAAGTATTCACCACCGATAAAAAGGGGCAGCCTCAATGGCTGCCCCTTTTTTGTTTGGATTGCCCAATCTTCTATTGGGCTTGAGAGGGGTAGCATCTTCCCAGGGGGCCTCCCCGAGGGGCGATACTTTCATAGGGGCGAAAACTGTGCCAAACTGCCGCTCCCTTGGGGGTAAAGGCCAGAAGTATAGAAAATGAGCAATGCGACTAATAACTCTTCAGATAGCTATTACCAACGCTGCGTGGCCTGGTTGGCCAATGAGGCTCAGCTGTCCGTGGAGGCGCTGGAGTCAACGATTGAAAAGTTTGCCCATCAGCTGCGGACAATGGCTAGCGCTGGGCCTGAACTCAGGCAGGATCTGCAGGCGACCCTTAATCTGCTGAATGAGAAATTGGCGGAATTGAGCCCACCGCCAGGACATGATATTGCTCCCGCAACGGAAGCGGCAGCGGTGGTCGCCGCCGTTAGCAACCCGGCCTCAGCGCCTGTTGTGGACGGCAGCGCCACCGGGAGCGACGGGGAGGAGCTCGAGTATCACTTTGACCCTAGCCCACTGACGCCGCTGGACAGCGGTGAGCCCAACGCCACCCTGACAGCGGAAGAAAAAGAGGCAAAACTGGCGGAACTGTTGTCCAGTGAGGCGCTGAGCCGGGGAATGCCCACAAAAAAAAAGCCAGTGCCGAGTAAGCGCTAAGCCCACTCGGCACTGGCGATAGGTCGGTTGCTTTCCGGTCGGTTAGCTAATATCGCTGCTGTTGCGGCCGTTGAGTCCCTGATCCGACAGGATGTTAATGGCAGCGCGATCACCGGCATCTACATTGATCTGGCTCAGCTGCAGCTGGTTGTTGGTCTGGTTGATCAGCTGATCGATATAGTTTGTAACGTCATAGTTGTTCACTTCCATATTGGCAACATTAAAGTTAATGGAAGGCATAATCGAGCTGGGGCGGGAGCGAAACAGGAAAGAGCTGGCCACACCGCCGCAAATGGCGCTTTGGGTTTTGGCGTCCATGGTGCGAATATCGGTCAGGTCTTGAATCACAATTCGGTTGGCCATGTGCTATCTCCCGTGCTGATACTGGGCGGTAATGCTTACCGCGACGCAATAATTATTGCAGTTACTGTGCCAATGCCATATCTTTGTTGAGAAATTAAGATAACGCTTTGTTTTTATTGTTCTTTTCCTCTCCTGCCAAAACATGGTCTGTAACTGGCCGGTAAACCTCTTCGTTTTTTTCTCCATTCTGTTGTTTTACCCCTAACAGCCACGACCAAGCTGTTGGGGTTTTCACATCATCTTGATTTCGGGCCTGTCAGTAGCGTAGTAACCATTAAAAAAATAAACGTTTTGAATATCAGTCACTTAGTTTTTTTTAGTGTGAATATTCAGAAATTGGCACATCCGCTGCAACAGTCTTTGTGTGTTTGAGTAATTCACTCATCACCCGTTTATCCCCAAACCAACAACGAGGAGCAATTTATGTTGAAGATTAATGATCTGGCGGGGGCCCAATCACTGGATCGAAAAATCATGACATCGGTAGTCGGTGGCAACGCGCTGTTGTCCCTGCTGTTTGACGCGTCGACCTCGGCTACCAGCAAGGTGGCAGATATCAACCAGATTTTCGGTCTGGATCTGAGTCAGCGCAACGTTGGTGCCGTGACCAATAACCAGGCCATCAATAACAGAAATGGCATTGTTTATGCGCCTGTGAGGCAAACGCTAAATCAGTCCACGTTGATGGGTGTGATGGGCCTCGGCAACTCTTCTATTACATAATCTATATGATTCCAAAGATGTGTAAAAAAACGGAGGTAAAAAAATGTTAACCATTAAAGATCTTGCCAGTACCGAACTCCTGGACCCCGAGGCTATGTCGACAATTACCGGCGGTTTTGACCCCTTTGTATATACCGGGTTGCGGAGCATGATGGAAGAAATGTTGGGCTGGCCGCCACTGGAGAAGGAGACGGCGGTGGCTGACTCTAATAATGAGAAGGGCGTCATAGAGCCCATGGTCATCAAAGAAAGAAACTACAGAGAAGTGACTAGCTCCTGAGGGACGACAGCCCGGGTGCGACCCGGGCTGTCGCAGTCTAAAAAGCTGTGAATTCCGCCGTTAGATGGAAATTTACTTAGCCGTAAGCTGCTTTATTCCGAACGGTATAGCAGGGCTATTGTGGCTATAATATGAGTGCGTTATGTTAGTGTGTTGCGTTAAAAAGCTGCGCCTTGGAGCGCGACTAAAATCGTTTCTTACCGCCTGGTTATCTTTTGGTAAATCGCCAAAGGAGAAAGTTGTGAAAGTTCTCTATCCGCCCTATTTGATGGATCATTACGAGCCATCCCGTCCCGGTTTTTCCCGCTCGTTGTTTAGATATCTGTTGCTGGCGCTTTTGCTGTCGGTGTTTTATACGTTGGCCGGTTGCAATGCAACCACCCAGGAGCAGGCATCGATTCCGGAAGGCCACGAAGCTGATGAATTTATGATTGTGGATTGCCTGTTGCCGGGGCAAGTGCGTAAATTGGGTAACAACTTTACCTACCTCACTCAGCGACGGCCCATTAAAACCGCCACCAGTGACTGTGAAATACGCGGTGGTGAATACGTGGCTTATGATCGCGCCAACTACAGCACTGCGCTGAAGATCTGGTTGCCCATGGCCCAGGCGGGCGATGCTACCGCACAGACCTATGTGGGGGAAATCTATGAGAAAGGCCTGGGATTAACACCGGACTATGAGGTGGCGGCTCACTGGTACCGCCTGGCGGCGGAACAAAAATTCTCCCGTGCCCAAATCAACCTCGGCCATCTGTACGAAAAAGGGCTGGGGGTGGCGCCGGACCAACAGAAGGCCCTGAATCTCTATCGCCTGGCGTCCGGTATTGAAGGGGATTCCCTGCTGTTTGCGTCGACTTTAAACGCCACTTATGTGCCGCGGGAGGATTATGAGGCGAAGGAAGCCGAGTTGCAGTTGCAAACCCGTGAAGCGGAGCGCCTGCAGAAGAAAATTGCCGAGATTGATCGAAACCTGGCCCGGCAAACCCAAAACCTGGCGGCGACCGAAAATCAGTTGTTTAAAACTGAAAAGGCGCTGAAAGAACTGACGAGCCAACAAGCCCCTATCTATGTGGTAGCCGATAGCGAATCTGAAACCGCCAAAGCGCGGGAAGCGGCATTAAAGGCGCAGATCGAGAAAATGACAGAGGAGCGCAAGCAGCTGCGAGAGCTGTTGGCGGAAAGCAATCAACAAAATCAAGCGTTGGCGTTACACCAACAAAGTCTGAGTGAGCGATTGCGCCAACAGGAACAGACCAAGGCCGAGTACCAGCGCCAATTGAGAGAAATGGAACTGGCATTGAGCGATTCCCGGACCAGTCTGGTGCAATCGGAGCAGGCTCTGCAGGCGGTTCAGGCGCGTCTGACGCAAACTCAGCGCGAAGCGGAAAATGCGGGGGCGGAAACCACACCGCTTTTGGAATCGCTGCATGCAGAAGTGGCGGCCAAAAATGCAGATCTTGACAAACAGCGCCAGCAACTGGCGGCGCTGGAAACGGAAAACCAAGACAAAATTGCCAAACTGCGGCAGGTCTTGAGCGAGCTGAGTGACCAGCAACACGCCGTTCTGCTGGAAAATCAGGACTACGAAAACCAATTGCGGGAAATGGGGCAGCAGCTACAGCAGCGTGAACAGCAACTGGCGGACGCCAACCGGCAGTTGGACACTGCCGAACATTCCCTGCGCCTGCTGTCGGAAGGCCAGATGCAGTTGAGTGAACGGGAGGAGAAGCTGGTTCAACAGATCGCCACCCTGGAAGGAGAGCGTACACAACTGAGTCAGCAGTTGGCCAGCCATACCGATGAGAACCAGCAGCTGGCAGACAAACAGAAAATCCTCAGGGATCAATTGCTGGCGGCTGAAAGCACCAAAGCCGGATATAACCAGCAATTGGGGGATCTGCACCGGGAACTGCAGGAATCCCGCCAAGGACTGGAGGAAGCACAACATGCGCTGGCTGAGGTGGAGCAGCAGTTGCAGCGGGAAAAGGCCAGCGGTGCACAGCTGACGCCGGCAATTTTGGCATTGCAGGATGATCTGGCGGATAAAAATCGCCTGTTGATCGACGAGCAGAAGCGCTTCGCGGACCTGGAAGCCAAAAACAGGGCCGAACAGGAAAAACTGTTGGCCTCGGTCGCAGAGCTGGAGCAGCAGCAGGCGGCCATGCGCGCCGAGAACAGGCGTTATAAACAGCAGCTGACAGACCTTAATGCCAGCTTGCGCCAACGCGAACAGGCACTGCAAGGCATGGATCAGCAACTGTTGCTGAGCAAAGCCGAGCTGCAAATGGCGCGCGCAGAGAGCGAAGCGGCCATGACAGCATTGAGCGCCGAGCACGAAGCGGCCATGGAAGAGCAGCGTCTACAGCTGGCTGAGTTGAGCAAAAACTACGAGCAGCAGCTAGCACTGGCTGCGGCACAGAGGCACCAGATCAGCGAGCTGCAAAAAGAGGCGGAGCAGGCCTGGAATGCTATGCCGGCACCGGCAGCTGCCCCGCCTCTGGCCCTGGCAGCCGCCCACGATTACCCGGGGATCGAGATTATCGAGCCTCCGGTAGTGCTGACACGTAGTCGCGCAGCCGTGCGGGTACACCGTATCCACGGCGAACGCCAGGTGGTCGGCAAGGTGATGGCGCCGGCCGGGTTGATGTCATTGAGTGTTAACGGCAAATCCCAGCAGGTGATGGAAAACAACCTGTTCCGTACCTCGGTGGCCCTGCAGGGAGACCCGACACCGGTTGATGTGGTGGTGGTGGATAAAAAAGGCCGCCGCGCCGCTGTCTCCTTCTCGTTTATAGGGCAGGATAAGCGTCCTCAGTCACTCCAGAAACCGGCTCCGGTCCAGACTGCCAGTGTGGCTGGCGGTGATATCGCTCTGGGAGACTACTATGCTCTGATCATTGGCAACAACAATTACCAGCATTTCTCCACGCTGGCGACGGCGGTCAATGATGCCCGGGAAGCCGAGCAGTTGCTGCGTTACAAGTACAACTTTAGAACCCGGTTGTTACTGAACGCCGACCGCTACACCATACTGTCGACCTTGAACGAACTGCGGCAAAGCCTGAAACCGGAAGACAACCTGCTGATCTATTACGCGGGCCACGGCAAGTTGGATGAATCCAATAACCGCGGTTACTGGTTGCCGGTGGATGCGGAGACGGATAACACCTCTAACTGGATCTCCAACACGGCTATTACCGATATCCTGAATGTCACTGAAGCCAAGCATATTCTGGTGGTGGCAGACTCTTGCTACTCAGGGACACTGACCCAGACCCCGCTGGCGCGGGTGGAAACCGATATTCCCGCGGATGTACGCGACCAGTGGATCAAGGTGATGAATGAGACCCGTGCCCGCATCACCCTGACCTCCGGTGGTGTGGAGCCGGTGCTGGACGGTGGCGGTGGCAGGCACTCGGTATTTGCCAAGGCGTTTATCGATGCCCTGCGGGAAAATAACACCCTGCTGGAAGGTTACTCCCTCTATTCCCAAGTGTTGGATCGGATGGAGAATACACCGGCCGCTGCCGGCCAGGTGCCACAGTATGCACCTATCCACCTGGCTGGTCATGAATCCGGTGAGTTTTTCTTTAAACCGATATGATGAAAGAGGTACTTAACGCCAAATTGCCACTGTTTAGCCTTCTGTCTACGGAAAACTGGTAAAAGCAGAATAAACCCGGCAAAAAACTTGCCGGGTTTATTCTGTTGAACTATCGGCGAATCTCTATCACACTTAAATAGGACGATCCATTTACAGTTCAGGTATTTTGTGCCAATTTAATCTCCAACGGGCTCTAAAGAACGCCGGGAGGTGCCAGTGCTCCCTATAGAGCCAGATGGTCTTTGTTGGTAAAAGACGTGTGGTATTCCGCTTATGGTACCCCATTCACCCGCCAACGTTTTGAATAACCCGCAACAGCTGGGCAAGTACCAGATACAGGGTATTCTGGGAGAAGGCGGTATGGGGGTGGTTTACCGCGGCTATGATCCCCAGCTGGCCCGCGCTGTGGCGATTAAAACCATTCGCCGCACCCTATTGAAGGGCAAGGCGGGGCAGGAACTCAAGCGGCGTTTCAGCCGCGAGGCCCAGGCCGAAGGCAGTCTGGTGCATCCCAATATTGTCGCAGTGTACGAGTATCAGGAAGATGCTGAGGGTATGCCGTTCTTTGTGATGGAATATGTGGAAGGCAAAACTCTGAAGGAGTTTCTAACCCGGGGCATGCACTTCAACCTGGAAATGTCGCTGCACATTATGGAGCAGTTGTTGAGTGCGTTGGCCTATTCCCACAAGCGAGGCGTGGTCCATCGGGATATCAAACCCGCCAATATTTTACTGCTGGAAGATGACAGCATCAAAATTGCCGATTTTGGCATTGCCAAGATGGAGGAATCGGAATACACCAAAACCGGGCAGGTGATGGGTACACCCCAGTACTTTTCCCCTGAGCAGGCACAGGGCCGCAAAACCGATGGCCGTTCCGATCTCTATTCTACCGCGCTGGTGTTTTACGAGCTGATGGCCGGGATCAAACCCTTTGCCGGAAAGACAGTCAAAGAGATCAACGGCCTGGAAGAGTGGCACCTGGAAAAACTGGACATCGCTGATCCCGAAACGCTGGTCGTGTTTAAAACGATAATGAACCGGGCGCTGGCGATAGATCCTAACGACCGTTTTCAAAATGCGGAAGAGTTTTCTGCCGCCCTGCAGAAACTGGTGTTAAAAACCCAGCACAAAACGACTGCCACCGACGATGACACAGTGGTGTTGACCAGACGCCGCTTGGGATTATGGTTCGGAGGAGGACTGGGGGCCTGCGCCCTGGTGGCGGCCTTTTTTCTGGTGGAACCACAAACCATCTCCGTCGATCCACCGGCGGAATCCACAAATACTGTAGACTCTCCACCTGGAGCCACCAGCGCTCAGGCCAGAATAGCAACCGGTTCTGATAAGGCAAAGCGCTGGTTGCTATTGGGCAAAACCCACTTGATGGTCGGTCGTTTGATTGCACCCCAAGGCAGCAACGCCTACCACTCCTACCAAAAAGCCCTGGAATTGGATCCCAACAACGCCGAAGCCCTGGCCGGTCTTGAAGAAATTCAACGCAAATTGGCTATACAGTCGTTACGCCTGATCAATGAGGGCAGTCTGGCGGACGCCCGCAACCACCTGTTATTGGCCTCGGAATTATTCCCCAAAAACGGTGAATTTAAATCCCTGCTATCGAGAGTGGAGCGGATGGCCCGACTCGATTAAGCAGTTAATCGTGGATCAGGGTCAGGGTTGTATCGTCGGTATTGATTTCTTCTGCCAGGGCGCGGGCAATAATAAACGAGACATTGTCCTTGGCGGCCCGGCGCAGACACAGGTTTAACAGTTGATCCGAAGCCCGGTAGATATCTTCTGCCGCCAGGGCTTGTGCCAGTTCGCTATCGGATACCTCATGGTAGAGCCCGTCGCTGCACAACAAAAAGGTATCCTGGGGGATCACATCAAAGCGCAATTGGTCCACTTGCACCGGTGTTGCCACCCCCACCGTGCGGGTAATGATATTGGCGTTGGGATGATTGGCTGCTTCTTCGGGCAGCAACTGTCCCGCGCGCACCAGTTCGGCGACGTAGCTGTGGTCTTCGGTCAGTTGCTGCAACTGATGATTGCGGTGGCGGTAGAGGCGGGAATCTCCCACCCACAGGCAGGCCCCCACAGTACCCTGACTCAACATGGCGACCACGGTAGAGCCGATTGTCTGACCCTTCAGGTTGCGGGTGGAGTAGTCCATGATATTGGTATTGCTTTCCTGAATGGCCTGGGACACCTGCTGGGTCGCGGTGGCCAAATGGGTATCCAGATTGAGAATGGCCAATTGACCGATCAGCATCTGGCTGGCGATATCACCCGCCTGGTGTCCGCCCATGCCATCGGCAATGGCCAGCAGCGGGTAGTGCTGCTGGACCAGCAGGCTGTCTTCATTGACCGTGCGGACGTTGCCACAGTGGCTCTGACTGCTGATCTGCCAAGCTGCGACGGCCATGGGATTGCATTTATAGCTCGAAACGGATTCCCAGGGTCAATGTATCACTGTCCACATCGTCGAGCTCGATCACACTGTCGTAGTTGACAAAAAACTGGGTGCCGCCTTTGAGCACAAAGCTGGTACCAATACTGAACAGGAAGAAGTCCTCGTCGGGTTCCTCGGTGGTAAATGCGAAGCTGGTATTGGTGGGGTCGAACACATAGGTCGCCACAATGTTGCGGCCTTCGTCCTCAAACTCGTGCCTGGCCTCCAGGCTCAAGAAGGGCACGAAGACACCATAGTCCTGGCTCACGGTATAGGAGAGCTGGGCGCCGAGGATTCCCTGCACCGATTTCACTTCCTGGCTGTTCACACGCATGGCCAGTTCCGAGCCTTTTTCCGTGTAGGCATCCAGGTCGGCCTCGATCCCGGCCAGCCGGCCAAACAGGTGGTAGTGCCACTGGTCGCGGTTGCCGTTGTAGCCGGCCCCCAGGCTGTAGGCGAACTGGTCGCCATCGGTGTCGCTTTCCACAAATTCACTGACTGATTCTACATCCGGGTTGTTTGAACTGTAGACGATATTGCGATCACCGTCGTACTCGAATTCCCCATAGGTGAGTGAGCCTTCCAGATACCAGCTTTTGGCGTACCATGTGCCGTAGAGGGACAGGCTGTAGCCGTCGGTGTCAATGTCGCCGAGGCCGTTGTCCAGGTCCACCTCGGAGTTGCTGTAGCCGAGGGCCACGCCAGCCACCAGGGCATCGCTGTAACGGTAATCCAGGCCGGCGGTCAGGCCGTAGGCGTCGTAGTCAAAACCGTCCTCGTTGCCGACGGTATCCTTGTCGCCGGTCCCGTAGATACCATTGATAAACATGCCCCAACGGTTGGCGTTGCTGTCACCGGCGGACAGGCCGCCGAGGCTGTCGCCAGACCAGGAGATGCCGGCCACCGGTTGGTTGAGGCTGCCGGTGCGCACCACCTGCATACGGCTGCCGAGGTTGGTGAGCTGGTCCTGGGCGGAATTGGAGGCCCCGGCGCCCATGGATTCGGTTTCCTCGGGGGCGACCCGCCGCACGGCCTGGTTAAATTCGTCCTGTGACGACAACCCTAAACTGAATCCGGTGGGGCCGCCAGTATCATTAAGCTCATTGTTGGTGTGTACCAGTTCGCGACAGCGGAAAAACAGCTGCTGCTGGGTGCTGTCCAGTTGCTGGTTGGCATTGAGTACAGCCATCTGCGGGCAGATAGTTGCAATCGCATCAAAGGTCACCGTCTCGACGCTGCTGCCGCTGAGCGTTGTGGCAAGGCAAACATTGGCACCCAGCAGGGGCAACAGCAGCCAGCGGGTGTGGGTTTTGATCGCGGCGGCCAGGGGGTGTGGGTTGGTGGAGTAATTTGTCAGGTGCACTAGAGAGTTCATCCTTATGCCTTTTTGTTTGGTAAGTGGGATAGAATTGCACGATTCTGACTAAATTAAAGCCCCAAATGGTGAAAAATCCAGCTTAATGAGCAAAAAATAGACTTTTTATTAAGTCGGTTTGTTATATAAAGGTGTGGGCTAAAAGCGCGGGATTAGTTGCTTTTTTGGGGGAGGTTGCCGGTGCAGAGTGAAAGCAAACGATACAAAAAAGGGGCTGTTTCAGCCCCTTTTTCCAGAGTTGGGTTTTGCGCTTTAGGCGTTGGCCATACGTGCCTTGTAGCTGCGAACAACCTGGTTGAAGGAGTTGGCCAGGGCTTGCATTTCATCAACCATGGTATTGTGCGCTGCGGTACTCTTAACGCACTCCAGGTATTCCTCAGCGGCGCCCATATAGGCTTTCACTTCGTTCTTGGCTTTGATCATCTGCGCAGTCACGGCAGTAGAAGCGTCTGGCAGGGTCGGCGCTGTTGGTTTGGTGCAGGCCATGCTCATGCCGGAGTACAGGGCAGTAGACAAAATCAACGCGGCAATTTTTTTCATGTTGGTATCCTCAGTTTTTGGCAAGGCACTGTATTTAAGGCGTTTTTATACCCTATCAGTGCAAGTTCTTATTGTTTTAACGCTGTTAATTCAACGTTTGTTATTTAAAGCCCCTCTATTCTATATAATTCAGAAGAATTACGGAGGCCTTTTTTAATCAGCATGGATTATATGCTTAAAATGGCGCGTAAATCCAATATCAAAACGGCATAGATTTTTAAAAAACTATGACTGGTTGATTTAAGCGACAAAGGTTTCATTTGAAACTGAATGGGTCGACTGACAACCCCCGGTCAATGCAGAAAACTGTCGGTGCCGCTGCCGGATTACTCCGGCAGGGTGATATTGAGTTCAAGTACCGAGCAGTCGTCAGTATTTTCCACCTGTACCGACACCTGGTCTTGCTCGATGGCGATATATTTTTTGATCACCGCGAGAATCTCCTGCTGCATCTGGGGGAGGTAGTCCGGTTGTTGGCGTTTGCTGCGCTCGTGCGCCACGATCACCTGCAGCCGCTCCTTGGCGACCGAGGCGGAAGTGGCGTTGTTCTTGGAGCGAAAATAGTCAAAGATGCTCACTATTTACCCCCCAGGAGGCGTTTAAGGAAGCCTTTTTTCTGAGCTTCCAAAAAGCGGTGTTCCACATCTTTGCCCAGCAAGCGTTCAACCGCGTCACTGTAGGCCTGGCCGGCCTGGGCTTCCTCGTTGAGGATCACTGGCTCACCCTTGTTGGAGGCTTTGAGCACCGCTTCAGATTCCGGGATCACACCCAGCAGGGGAATGGCCAGAATCTCTTCCACATCACCGACACCCAGCATTTCGCCCGCCTCAACCCGCTCCGGGTTGTAACGGGTCAGTAGCAGGTGCTCCTTGACCGCTTCACCTTTCTCGGCGCGCAGGGATTTGCTTTGCAGAATACCCAGAATGCGGTCGGAGTCGCGCACCGAGGAGACTTCCGGGTTGGTGACTACAATGGCCTCGTCGGCGTAATAGAGGGCCATTTGTGCGCCTTTTTCGATGCCTGCCGGCGAGTCACAGACGATATAGTCGAAACTCTCGCCCAGTTCGTTGAGGGTCTGCTGGACCCCTTCCTGGGTGAGGGCATCTTTGTCCCGGGTCTGGGAAGCGGGCAGGATATAGAGGTTGTCGATACGCTTGTCCTTGATCATCGCCTGGTTGAGGGTGGCCTCACCCTTGATCACGTTGACGAAGTCGTACACCACGCGGCGCTCGCAGCCCATGATCAGGTCCAGGTTTCGCAGGCCCACGTCAAAGTCGATGATGATAGTCTTGTGGCCCCGTTGGGCCAGACCGGTACCAATGGCTGCACTGGTGGTGGTTTTCCCCACGCCCCCTTTTCCGGAGGTCACTACAATTATCTTGGCCAAGGTTGGCACTCCTATTGGTTATCTGTCTGTGTTATTGGGCAAATGTTTCACAATTCCGGCTGTTACAGCCGCTCGACGTTGAGGGTTTCACCCTGCAAGTACACCTGTACGGTCTGTTTTCTAACCTGTTGGTCAATGGCATCACTGGGCAAGAAGTTGCCCGCGACTGAAATCAGTTCGGCTTCCATCTGTTGGCAGAAGATACGGGCCTGCTCGTTGCCGCGAACCCCCGCCAGTGCTCGACCACGCAGGGCACCGTAGACATGGATATTGCCGTCGGCCAAGACTTCGGCCCCTTCGCTGACATTGGACAGGATCACAAGGTCGGAGGCCTCGGCATACACCTGCTGGCCCGAGCGCACCGGGCGGGTGATGACCTTGGTGGGGTTGTGCACCAGGCGTTCCTGGATCACAGTCTTGATCACTACATTGTCTTCACTGCCGTTTTCGGCGGAGGCCGCCACCGGGGGCTCGGGCAGGGTCAACTCCCGGGCTGTAACCGGGGTCCGGGCCTCGGGCAACAGGGCCAGCCCGCTGTCGCGCACCGCGGCGCTAAAGCGCTCTCCAGCCCCCTTAAAGGCCACCGGCTGCAAGTTGAGTTGGCGGCACTGATCCAGCAGCAGGTTAAAGTCTACCGCCAGGTCGTCATCGGCGAGTTTTTCCAAGTTAATGAGGAGCGGCGACTGGTCAAAAAATTGGGGCGCCTGTTGAATTTTCGTCGCCAGTTCCTGCGGGAAACTGTTGGGTAAATAGCGGTTGAGCTCAAGCACAATCACGGTAATGGTGGTGCCTTTCAGCTGAAAATTTACATCTGTCATTGGGTATCGGTTACCAATACGTCGAGGGCAATGGGTTATTATCGGTGTGTGCAAACAATAGTCAACCAAAGACCGATAACTTGTTGAAATTGCTTAAAAATTGGTCAGTTTTGGGCGGGCGCCAACAGCCAAAAAAATAAAAGTTTTTTGCTAAAAGCTGTGTGAAAAAATCATTAAAGCCGCCGTTTTTACCACGCAAAAAACCTACCGTTCCCGGTATCTTCCGCTAGACTTTTATCATAAATGTCACAATCTGATGCGCACTGAAGAGCTCTACTAACGTATAACAACAGGCTTTGGTACTGCGTTGAATAGATCGTCGTCAAAAAGGTGGAGATCATTCCGTGCACATACTGGCCATCGAAAATGACCGCAACTGCCCTATTGGTGTTGTTGGGAACAAATTACGCGCACTGGGTGCCGAGTTAAGGGTGCTCAACCTGCTGCAGAATCACGACGCTATTCCCCGCAATGTTCTGCGCCGCTACAACGGGTTGGTTGTGCTCGGCGGTGCAATGGGAGCCTACGACGATGAGGTTTATCCGGATATCCCCAGGGTATTGGATTTGATCGATCAGTTTCACCAGGCGCGCAAACCGGTGATGGGGCTCTGCCTGGGCGGTCAGTTACTGGCCCGTTACCTGGGGCAGCCGGTGTTGGCCGACAGCTGTGAAGAGATCGGGTTTGTGCCCGTACACGTGACCGAAGCGGGGAAACGGGATGTGCTGTTTGAAGGTGGCGTGGAACATTGGTCGCCGGTGGAGTGGCACCACGATAGCCTGCAACTACCCGCGGGCGCGGAACTGCTGGTCACCGGCGAAAGCTGTCGCAACCAGGGATTTAGGGCCGGATACGCCAGTTACGGCTTTCAATTTCATCCGGAAATGGACGCGGATATCCTCAGCACGCTGTATCACAACACGGAAGGTGACTATAGGCTGGGATTAAGTGCCGAGGGGCGCGACAAGCTTGAACAGATGATGCGTCAGATTTCGGAAGCCATTGAACCGGCGGAGGATATGGGCAAGCAGATTACGTCCCGCTGGCTATCCTTGTGTCATTAAGGGCCGCAAAATCAACGGTTGTCTATGGCAATCTACACTATTTGTGGCACCAAAAAACACAAACTGTTAGGGGGAGAAAATTCATTGGTAATTACAATGGACTTTCTCTTTTACTCACCGGTTTTTTTGCTATACCTAATTACAGGCATCGCTGAAGGGTGTTCAGCATCATGCCTTAATGCTCTCCTCCTATTATTGCTTGAAGTATTTAGTGAGCCCGCCCTAAGAAGCGGGCTTTTTGTTGTCCGTGAGTTTTTAATAAGAGCAGCGGGCTTTTTGTTGCCCGCTTAATTTGCATCCACATTTGGTTACAGGGGTAACTGAGTGGTGTATTTCACCTGCTTAAGGGCAAAGGTGGAATTGACCGAAGCCACATTTGGCAGGTGCACCAGGGTACGCTTTAGCAGGCGCTCGTAGTGGTCCACGCTATCTACCACCACCCGCAAGACATAATCCTTGTCCCCACTGGTGGAATAACACTCTACCACTTCTTCCACATCCTGAACCGCAGATTCAAAGGCGTTCAGGGAATCCTCATCGTGGCTTTTGATCGTGATATAGGCGTACACAGTCACGCTCAGGTCCAGCTTTTGGGGGTCCAGCAGGGTGACTTTGCCTTTGATAATACCCTCCGCTTCCAGGCGTTTGATCCGGCGCCAGCAGGGGGTGTGGGACAGGCCGACTTTCTCTCCCAATTCCGCCATCGAGTAGTCGGCATTCTCCTGTAATGTGCGCAATATCTTGCGATCGAAATCGTCAAAGTCAACGGATGATTTCATCCTAGTAAGTCTCGTTTTTGTATAGATGATGTCCTAATTCTATAGTCTCATGTAGCAATCCCGCAATAATTTACTCGGTTTTAGCCAAGCACATTATCTCCTTAAGAGTGGGTGCCAATATAACTGTGGGTTTCGGACCCCATAGTAGAGGGCAGAAATAACCGTTGCGTCCTGAAAAAGCGACGAACATTCATTAAGGCGGACATCGTCGACTGCCAGGCGCCTGAGCGAATCAGTAATGTCTTTCCTTTTTCAGGCAAACTCGATATATTGTTGCATTCGAAGTCAAAAATATTGAGGCGAGGAGACAAGAATGGAAGCGAGCAGCACCGTGGCCGAGTCGAACACAGCCGGCAATCAGCGCATACACGCCAGCGATATTCCCATGGCGATCAAAGTGATCGCTTTTGTGTTTATCTTTCTGGGGTATTTCTTCTACTGCTGGAACTGGGTGGTGATCGACTATGTGCGCCCCTACCTGATCGATGACCTGGGCATGACCCTGAACCAGACGGCACTGCTTTATACCGCGGAAAGCTTTGGCGCCATTATTGGTTCGTTTGCCACCGCCTGGCTCGCAACCCATTACGGCCAGAAGAACACCTTGATTGGTATCACCCTGCTCAACGGCGGCGCCACCATTGTCAATATGATGCTAGAGGGCTTTATGCCCTGGCTGATCTGCCGCGGTATCCTCGGTCTCGCGCTCGGCGGTTACTATGTGGTGGCGGTCAGCTTTATGGTGACCCTTTGCGCGCAGAAGTATCGTAGCCGCCTGGAAGCGCTGAATGCTTCCACCTTTGCCATCTCTCTGATGGTGATGGGTTCCCTGGGTGGTGTGCTGGGTGATGAGGCCTGGCAGACACTGATGTACCTGGGCGGTATTCCCCCGGTATTGATCGCTATCGCAATGGTGGTGGTAGTGCCGAATGACCGCAAGGTGATCGGATACGGCGAGTGCAAGTCCACCCATAACAGCGACAGTGCCCGCAAAGGCAACTGGGGTGAGATGTTTCGCAATCACTATGGTAAGTTGACCATGATGTGTTTGTTGATTGCCGGTATGAACTTCGCTGCCTATCAGTTTTTTGCGGCCTTTATCACCACCTTCCTCAAGAGTGAACGTGGCTTCGACGCCGCTGCAATTGGTATTGTAGTGGGGGCCCAGGGGTTGGGCTCCTTCGTTGGGGGTTTGTTCTGGGCCCACATTGCCGATACCATGGGCCGCCGCGTGCCATTGATCGGCTTTGTGTTGGCCGCGATCTGTATTTGTCTCTACTTCCTTGCGCCTGCCAATCCTTATATCCTGGCAGGGATTGTTTGCGCCTATGGTTTCTGTGTCTCCACCACCTACGCTTGGGGGGTCTATTTTGCAGAGATATTCCCGCCGCACCTCAAACCCATGGGGGCATCTCTGTTCCACGGTGGTCGCATTATCTCCATGTTCGCGCCGTCGGCGGTGGCGCTGGTGGCTGACGCCTCCAACTTGGCGACCGGCATGATGATGGCGCCGGCATTGTTGATCGCAGCAGCTGTGATCTGGTACAAATTGCCGGAAACCCTAAAAGAGACACGGGCACCCGGAACAGGCCATTCACCGGTATGTCAAAGCGCATGATGTCGACCTGGTGGTGATCGGCAGTCACGGCCGCCACGGTGTGCAGCTGTTGCTGGGCTCCACCGCCAATGCGGTGCACGGGGCCAGTTGTGATGTGCTGGCCGTTAGAATGTACGTAATTGCCGTGGGTCAAATCAGGAAACATACCCCAGACGGTGCAGGAGAACTGGTGTGAATGGTGATGGCGGTGGAAAGCCATAAAGACGTAAGTCATAGGCAGTATCGGCGCTTTGGCTGGCTGGTGGTTGCCTTGATCACATCGCTCGCCGCCTGCGCCCAACGGGATGACTCGGGGGGAAACAACACCCGGCACTTCGCCACCGACAAACACGCCATTACGGTGGAAACCCTTGTCGACGGCCTGTCGCAACCCTGGGGGCTCGCCTTTTTACCCGATGGCAGCATGCTGATCACGGAAAAAACCGGCAGTCTGCGCCGCTTGTCGGAGGGGCGTTTGTCGGCGCCGATTGCGGGTCTGCCACAGGTGAAGGTCATCGGCCAGGGCGGTCTGCTCGACATTGCGGTGGACCCGGATTTCAGTCAAAACCGGCGTGTTTATTTCAGTTACGCCGAGCCCTCTGCCGATGGCGATGAGGCGGGCACGGCCGTTGCCCGAGCAAGGCTTTTGCTTACGCCAACTCCTCACCTGGCAGGAGTCGAGGTTATTTTTACCCAGCACCCAAAGAGTGATGCAGGGCAGCACTTTGGTTCTCGCCTGGTGTTCGCTCCCGATGGGCGGTTGTTTGTTACCCTGGGCGATCGCGGCGATAGTGCGCGCGCCCAGGATCCGTTTGATTACGCAGGTTCGGTACTGCGTATAAATGCCGACGGCAGTGTGCCGTCGGACAATCCCTTTGCCAATGGGCAAAAGGCGGCACCGGAGATATGGTCCATCGGCCATCGCAATGTACAGGGCGCCACCTGGCATCGCGAAACCCATTCGCTGTGGACGCTGGAGCACGGAGCCCGTGGTGGCGATGAGCTCAATCATCCTCGGGCAGGCCGCAATTACGGCTGGCCGGTGATTTCCTACGGGCGGCACTACAGTGGCCTCAAGATTGGCGAAGGCACACACAAAGCCGGTATGGAGCAGCCGGTGTACTATTGGGATCCGTCCATCGCGCCTTCCGGGCTTGCCTTCTATGACGGTGACGCTTTTCACCACTGGCGCGGCAATCTGTTTGCCGGTGCGCTCAAGGACCAGTTGCTGGTGCGACTGGAACTGCAGGGTGAACGTGTGGTGCACGAGGAGCGCTTGGTCGAGGGCGAGTACGGCCGCGTTCGCGATGTACGCCAGGGGCCGGACGGATTTTTGTACCTGTTGATCGATGCCAGTAATGGCAAGTTGTTGCGTATTCGGCCGACTCTGTGACGTCACCGCAGTTGAGAATCCGTTGCTCTTGCGCGTTGTTATTTGGCGGTCACCTCCTCCGTGACCGGACTGATGGCGATATCCCCCGGTTTACGCAGCATTTTGTCGATTTCATCCAGGTGCATCTCTTCCTGCCGGATCATATCCCGGGCATATTCTTCCAGGGGTACCGCCTGGCCCTCCACGAGCTGCAGCAGCTCGAAATAGAGCTTGAGGGTTTCGTGCTCCGATTCCAGCGCTTCGCGCATAATCGCGCCGATATCGTGCTGGTGGCTTTCCAGCAGCGTGCCGATACCCAGCGAGGGATGACCGCCCAGGTGAGTGACCAATTCGCCGGCCTGTTGGGCGTGCAACAGGGTTTCATTGGCCTGGGCGCGCAACCAGGAGACAATGGGAATACGGCTGTAACCAAAGATCATCAGCGAGTAATGGGTGTAGCGGACAGTGCCGGCCAGTTCGGCCTCAAGGATCTGATTGAGTTTGCCGATAACGGCCTTGGTATCGATAGTGTAGTGGTAGGGACGCGCCATGTGTCTTACCTCCTAGAGGGGTTGATCGGGAGGAGCACTATAAGCATAGACGCGACTGGGGCTGAATGGGCAAATGCAACTTTAGGTGCCATCAGCGGGCTTGAAGACTGCCGCCCTCTTTGCTTATACGACGCAATTTCGTCCTTGTTTCTTGGCTTTATACAACGCGGCATCTGCAGCCTTTATCACCTGTTCCGGTGTCCTGAGGTCATCACTTCTTGCGGCGACGCCAATACTGACTGTCACCGATACAGTTTTGTGTTTGGCTTGTTGACCCCGTCGGCTCGACCCCTGTTTTTTTGAATTGGGCCGCTCGGCTTTATTCCTGATCACCAGCGGGTAATTGGCGATACTTTCCCTGATGGCTTCCAGGTGGGGCCTGCAACTATCGACGTCCTTACCGGGAAACACGATGGTAAATTCCTCACCGCCGTAGCGGTAGGCTTTGCCACCGCCGGTCACTGCTGCGATTTTATTGGCGACCAGCTTCAATACATCATCCCCCACATCGTGACCGTGGGTGTCGTTGAATTTCTTGAAGTGATCGATATCCAGCATGGCGGCCACGTAACGCCTGCCGAGGCCACGCAGTGTTTCATTCAGTGCCCGTCGTCCGAGAATGCCGGTCAGCTCATCGCGGTAGGCCATGTTGTAGGAGTTTTTCAACAGATCGACAACCAGCATGATACCTGCAGCAGAGATCATCACCGCGGAAATATAAGGTTTCTGCAACCAGGCCAGCACACAGAACAAGGCAATGAGTGAGAACAGCAGCGAGGTGGCTGCCTCTCTCCGTCGCCAGGCGATCCAGGTGCCGCCGATCAAGGTGGCAGCGGCGAACCCGAGACTGGCCGGAACAGAAAGTACATAGTCGGTTGCGGGTTTCACCGGAAACTTGGCGAGCAGCGCAGCCAACTGTTCGAAATAGACGTGGTAGCCGAGCCATAAACCCAGCACCTCAATGGGCAGCATCGCCAGGAGAAACAGACCGTAAAGGTGGCGCAAGCCTTTTTCTGGCAATAGCAGGGCAAGCAGCAGGTTGGCGGGAGCCAACAGGCTGACCGAGGTGTATACGAAATGAGCGGTTGGTTCGCTCAGTGGACGCTGCAGGAACTGTTGCACCAAATAATAGGTGACCCCAAGGGTGAGTCCCATGGTAAAGCACCTGACGCGGTTGAACTGGTAGGCCAGCCCCAGTCCCAGGCACAGGATTACATAGGGGAGATAGGGCAGCAGAGGCTGGTAGGTAGCGCTGATCGCACTTATCCCTTCCAGGGCAAACCAGGCGGCGATCAATAGCAGCAAGGGCAATATGCAGGCTGAAAGAGGACGCAAAAGTGGCATAGTCAGTCTCATCGTTATTATGGGGGCTGATCTTATCAGGGAAGCGACGATTTTTACTACCGAGCTGTAACGCCACAATGATTAAGGTGACCTGGTGGAGGAGCGGACAGTGGATATGTGAGGGGAAATATTCGCCACCTGTTGCATTCGAAGTCAAAATAAATAAGACTATAGAAATCCCAACTAAACGGCCCCTAATCACCCACTTGGAGGAGATGGCATGAGTAACTACCAGAGCAGCAAGGCTCTGATTCGCGAGTACTACCGGGAGTTAGAAAACACCACTGAGGAGACTGTCGGAAAGGTGTTGGCCAGATACACCAGTGAGGACTACCAGTGGTTCGGTGTGCATCCCTTCAACGAGCAACAAGGCAGTGAGGCGGTCGCAGAAATATTCTGGAAACCGTTGCTGCGCTCCTGGTCACCGCTGCAACGGCGGGAAGACATCTTTTTTGCCGGTCACAACGATGTCTATCGGCATCGCGATGGCAAGGAGGAATCCTGGCCGGCGGATATCGACCGCCAGGCGCATTATGAAGCCGATGGCAGTGTCTGGGTGGTGAGCATGGGGCACTTTTTGGGCCTGCTGGATCACGATTGGCTGGGTATCCCCGCCACTCGGAAGATGACATTTTTACGCTATGCAGACTTCAACTGTGTCAAACAGGGGAAAATCTTTCGCAGCGGCTTTTTCTGCGACATTATTGCTGTGATGAACCAGGCGGGTATTCACCCTTTACCGCCCCAGACCGGGGCCGCGTTTATCTACCCGGGGCCGCGTACACACGACGGGCTGTTGTTTGAGGATCAGGCGCCCGAGGAAGGAGTAGAAACCCTGGCGCTGCTCAACCGCATGGTGGACGACCTCAACCAGCTCAACTTGAGTGGTAACGATATCTGCCCGCCGGAATATCTGGCGCGCACTTGGCACGAGGATATGATTTGGTACGGCCCCGCCGGTATCGGCGCCACCTATTCCATTCCCCGTTACCAGGAGCAACACCAGCGCCCCTTCCGCACGGGTTTGGCCGGAAAGACTTTCAACGGCCATGTGGCGCGCTTTGCCGAGGGAAACTACGCCGGTTTTTTCGGTTGGCCCAACCTTAGCAACACGCCTACAGGCGGTTTCCTGGGATTACCGGCCAGTGATGTGAAAGCCGACATGCGGGTGGTGGATATCTACCGCCGCGAGGGGGACAAGTTGGCGGAAAACTGGGTGCTGATCGACCTGCCCTGGTGGCTGAAGCAGCAGGGACTGGATATTCTGGAGCGCACCCAAAAGATGGTGAACCCCAGCGTGGAGGATGCCGATGACTGACACGGCCAGCAACCCGAAAACAACCCCGCTGACGTTCCGTCAGCGGTTGCTAAACAGGGAGCCTTTGATTGGCACCTTTCTGAAAACACCATCACCCATTGTTTGTGAGGTGCTGGGACTGAGTCCCCTGGATGTCGTCTGCCTGGACGCGGAGCACGCGCCGTTTGGCCGCCTGGAGCTGGACAGTTGTATTTTTGCCTTGCGGGCCGCTGAGATGCCTTCGCTGGTGCGGGTGCCGTCGACAGCGCCGGCAGAGGTGCTTAATGCCCTGGACTGCGGTGCTACCGGCGTGGTGATTCCCCATGTCTGTTCTGCAGCGCAGGCTGAGGCGGTGGCCAAAACCGCTCGCTTTGGTCGCGGTGGCCGAGGTTACGCCGGTTCTACGCGGGCGGCGGGTTACACCACCAAACCCATGGCCGCCCACAAGGCCGACAGTGCGGCCCACACGGCGGTGATCGCCCAGATCGAGGATGTGGAAGCGCTGAGCGCCATTGACGAGATCGCGGCCGTGGATGGCATTGATTGCCTGTTTGTGGGGCGCATCGACCTTACCGTGGCCTTGGGTGCGGAGAGTCCCAATGATCCCGCAGTGGTGGACGCGGTGGAAAAAATCTGTGCCGCCGGTCGCGATGCGGGTAAAACCGTGGGGATGTTTGTACCTAAAGTGGAAGAAGCTGCAGTTTGGCAAGAGCAGGGCGCCAGCTTGTTCCTGCTCGCCTCCGATCATTCCTTTCTGTTGCAAGGCGCCCGTGAGTTGGTGACTGCGTTCCGCTAGATGGGATAAAGCACTCACCCGGCGGCGAGGCGAAGCAACAGTCATTGGCGCCTTCACGGCCATTTACTCCGGGGCGAGACGCTGAGTGCAACAACGCTATTTGGCTTGTCCGGAAGTGGATGGCATTTTCTATTTGTTTTCGCTTTAAGCCGAAATGATCGCCTCACCTAAAATAACCAGCTTTCCTTCCTGGGTTGTCGCTTGTATTTCACATTTTATGTGAGCGCCACTTTCTCTTTCGATTATCTCTGTAACTTCACCGCTACAGGTAATGATGTCGTTAACATGGGTGATAGCGACAAACCGAGCAGTAAAACTCAGCAACTTTTTCTGAGGCTGCCAGTTGGTTAGCATTCGTCCTAAATAGGCCATGGATAACATACCGTGAGCAAATACATCATCGAGCCCGGCTGATTGTGCGAAATCCAGATCAATATGAATCGGATTGTGATCGCCGGAGGCACCCGCATAGAGAGCGAGTGTGGTTCTTGTGATCGTATCTCCGGCGTATATAGGGTCAATATATTCAAAGGACTGTTGGCCGTGTAGCATACGGCTGACATCCAGCTTTAACAGCTTGAAAAGCTGCGTCAGTACATCACCCTCGACATCCAAAACCATCGTAAATGTTGGCGGTGTTGGGAGAGTTCTATAGCCGGCTTCCTTGGCGGCAGTTTCATTCGTGTATATCGGGTTGTTTTCACCAATCGCTTGAGCGAAAAAACGCACCCTCCCTTTTTCCACTTCGACATCAAATGGGGCAAACTCCATGCCTATGTAGCTTATATCAAGCATATTCAGTTCTTATCAATGTTGATCGGAGGGTGAAGGCCGGCCCAATAGCAATGATCGGGCCGGAGCTCAACTCACTTAGTACTCATATGCAATGTCAATACCGTCGCTGCGTGGTTCACCGTAAGCCAGTGCAGTCGTCATGGTCGACTCAATGCCGAATACCGAATACTCCTTGTCCGTCAGGTTTTTACCCCAAACGGCTACTTTCAGTTTGCCGGTATTCCCCAGGGCAATATCCGACAGCGTCAGCCGGCCATTGAGCAGGGTATAGTCGTTGTCAGTCTTGGTGAAGTTGGCGGGGCTGAAGTGAAAACCGCTCGACGAAGCGATATCGAGATGAGCACTGAGAACACCAAAGGTGAAGGGCTTGAACTCGGTATCCATTGACGGCCCCCCCCCCCCGCCCTTCCGTTTATTGACTGAGCGACTGCTTCGGCCGGTAAGTGGTCAACTGCTTCACCAGCTTGTCCACGGTAAAACTGTTGGGCGCCTGCCGGGGCGGAAACTCCCGGAAGCTCATGGCAAACTGCGTCGCCTTGGCGGAGCCGTAGAAAATCCAGGCAGAGTTGTTTTCCCACCAAGTATCGTAAGCGTTGGAATCCGCGTCGGCGCGTTCGTAGGGATCCCGTCGCAGGTTAAACAGTTTGGGAATGCGCAGCTTTACAAATGGCTCTCGCCAGACTTGAAACCGCTTGGCACGTTGCTCAGCGTAGACAATTTTCCAGTCGCCGGTGCGCACACCCAACAAATCGCCATCGTCGCTAAAGTAATAGAAATCCTGGCGCGGTCCCTGTTTTTGTTCGCCTTGCAGGTAGGGCAGAAAGTTATAACCGTCCAAGTGCACCCGGTATTTCTTCCCCTTACCCAACCCATGACCTTTGAGCAGTTGTTGCTTGACCTTGGACTCACCGGCGGCTGCCATCAGGGTTGGTACCCAGTCCAGGTGGGACATCACTTCGTTGGAAACCTGACCGGGTTGGATTTTACCTGGCCAGCGCACTAAAGCCGGTACCCGGAAACCGCCCTCCCAGTTGCTGTTCTTCTCACTGCGGAACGGGGTGATGGCTGCATCGGGCCAAGTGTTGTAGTGGGGGCCATTGTCGGTGGAGTAGAGCACAATGGTATTGTCGGCAATGCCCAGCTCATCCAACTGCTTCAACATCTCGCCCACCAGCTCGTCGTGGGCCACCATGACATCGTTGTAATAGCCCTGGCCGGACTTGCCTAAATGCTTTTTAGCCGGGTGGGTCCAGAAGTGCATGCCAGTGGTGTTAAGCCAGACAAAAAACGGCTTGTCGGCTTTATGGGCACGGTTAATAAACTGCTGTGCGGCCTGGCTGAACTCCTCGTCAACGGTTTCCATGCGCTTGCGGGTCAAGGGGCCGGAATCCTCAATTCGGCCATCGGCATAGCTGTGAATCACACCGCGCGGGTTAGCCATTTTGTGGAACCAGGCGTCCTTGGGGTAATCGGGATTTTCCGGCAACTCCTCGGCGTTGAGGTGGTAGAGGTTGCCGAAAAACTCATCAAAGCCGTGGTTGGTAGGTAGAAACTCGTCGCGGTCCCCCAAGTGGTTTTTGCCGAACTGGCCGGTCGCGTAGCCCTGTGACTTGAGCATGGTGGCTAGGGTGGGGTCCTCCGAGCGGATACCGGTATCGGCACCGGGGGTGCCCACCTTGGTCAGGCCGGTGCGCACCGGGTGTTGGCCGGTAATAAAGGCGGAACGGCCGGCGGTACAGCTCTGCTCGGCATAGTAGTCGGTGAACATCATCCCTTCGCGGGCAATGCGGTCGATATTGGGGGTGTGGTAGCCCATCAGGCCATGGCTGTAGGCGCTGATATTGGTTTGACCGATGTCATCACCCCAGATCACCAATATATTGGGGCGATTAGCGGCTTGAACCAGGGCACTGGTCGAGAACAGTAACCACAGCGCCAGCAGGCGGCGGAGGCTGAATAAAGATATCATGGGGGCGTTTCCTCCCGATTGGATGACCAGTGTAAAGACGCAGCAAGTGTTATTTAAGAGTGACAATAGCGCAGGCAAAGATATAATTGAAATGGCATGTATCTATTTTTGGAATAGCCTTAGGTTATTTCTTGTGGCCCGTCACCGAGAAAGTGTTTTGATTGTATGGCTCGATCTCTACAGAGGACTGACCTGAACCTGCTGATGGCACTGCGTGTATTGCTGGAAGAGCGCAATGTGACTCATGCGGCCAGACGGTTGTTTGTCTCACAGCCGGCTCTGAGTAAAACCCTGCAGCGATTGCGGGAGGAGTTCAATGACCCGCTGTTTACCCGCGCGGCCTTTGGGTTAGTGCCTACACCTCGGGCACTGGAGCTGGAAAAAGTCCTGCCACAGCTATTGGATGAGCTGGAAAACCTGATCCACCCCGGGCAGTTTGATCCCGCCGCTTACAAAGGCTCCTTTCGGATCGCGGTGGGGCAGAGTATGGCCCACTTGCTGGTGGTGCCTCTGGTGCGACAATTGATTACCGAGGCACCGAAAATTCAGCTGCAATCCATGGAAGTGGACACCCAGTTCCTGGAACAGTTGGCCAGTGGTGAGCTGGATTTTGCGATTCATCTGCATCGTCCCTATGGCAATGACTATGTCAGCACGCCTTTGGTCAGCTTTAAACCCTCCTGCCTGATGCGTCAAGATCACCCCTTGGCCGGCAAGAAAACCATCAGCTTAAAGGAATATCTGCACTTTCCCCATGTGCGACTTTACCTCGTCAATATCACCGCTAAGGACATCGGCGTGGTGGACGAATTGCTGGCCCGAAAAGGCAAGGCGCGCCGAATTGTGTGGGAAACTCCGTATGTGGGCCCGGCGCTGGAGGTGCTGGTTAACAGTGACTGTTTGCTGGTGGCGCCTAAAGATATTCTTGAGCAGGCTATGCAGGATTGGGAAATAACCATACGTCCCCTACCCAGCGCCGTGGATTTTCCGGTAGTGGAGCTCAGTTTAGTTCAACACCGGCGTACCTTAAGTAGTAGCGCCCACCAATGGCTGGGGCAGCAAATAATACAGTTGGCACAGGTGACGCCGATTGGGTAGCGGGGCAACCCCGCTCTAAGTCTTCACCTTACGCAAGTAAATGAATTAGACAAGGTCAATAAATATCAGTGTAGTGTCCTAAACATATTAATGTGGTGTATTAAATAAGCTGATGATTTGAGGCTGCTCAGCGGACACGCTCCACTTTTACCAAAATTTCTTCGGCGGATTTTGTCCAAACAAATGGTCTCTTGGTTCCATTATGTATTTCTATAAATTGCCTGATAGCCATTTCCAATTCTTTAATTGATGTGAATACACCTCTGCGCAACTGATTTTCCTATAGTCCGGCTACCAGCGCATTATCTCCAGCATCAGTGATTGTTTGGCTCATGATTTTCAATTCCCGCCGCAGCCACTGGTGTGCAGGGGTGCTGGCATGCAGCGGATGCCACATCAAGTCTACGTCGAACTCTTCGAGATTCATTTTTCGGGGCAGGGGCAAAGCGATTACAGGTAAGCTTTGAGAAAATTTTTGAGCGAAACGTTGTGGTAGTACCAATCCCATGTCGGTGTCGGAAACAATCATGGCGCCGGTGGTATAACTGGGGACTGTCAGGGTTATTCGACGCCGGTAATTGTGCTTCTGAAGCCAGGTGTCGACGAGTCCACGCCGTTCTGTCGTGGTCACCCAAACATACTCCAGTGAAACAAATTCTTTCATACGAAAGGAGCCAGTGGTGATCGGATGGTCTCGTCGAACCAGGCAGCAGAGTTTGTCTTTCAGCCAAAGTTCCTTCTCCAAACGCAGGTTGGTTTTCAGGAAACGCCCGATTGCAAAATCGTACTGCCTTGTCTCCAAGGCCACTTCCGAATCTATCGGACCTAGGTTCTTGATCTGAATCTCCACGCCGGGGGCTCGATACCGCAACCGCTCCAGAAACTGAGGTAGGAGCAACAGGGTGACATAGTCGGTAGTACCGAGAACAAATTGGTGATGGCTGGTGGTTGGATCAAAAGCGGGGGGTGGGGTGAGGCAGTCATCCAGCTGTGCCAGTGCGGATTGAACCGGACCGAGCAGTTCCAGGGCGCGCTGTGTCGGCGCCATGCCCCGTTGCGTACGCACCAATAGGGGGTCTTGGAGCCGCTGCCTCAGGCGATTGAGGGCGTTGCTGACGGCAGGTTGGGTTCGCGAAAGTCGCTCGGCGGCGCGGGAGACGTTTCGTTCACGCATAAGCGCGTCGAAAATCACCAGTAAGTTAAGATCAAAGTTCCTGATATTCATATGGCGAATATATCTATCATAAATATAAATTTCAAATATAACGCAGTTTACTTAAAAATACAGGCTTTATGGTTTATTCGATGTCCAGTTGGGGACAGGCCGCCGGGGGCGATAATGTCGAGCTTTATCTTTCAAACCTGTAGACAGTTAGTGAATCAGCCGGGCGCGATTACTCAGCTGGGGGTACTATGCCAGCAACTGGGAATCACACGTCCGTTGATAGTGACTGACAAGGGGATTGTGGCCGCAGGACTATTGAAACGCGCAATCGCTCCCCTGGCTGCCATTGGCTTGCAGGCCGTCAGCTACAGCGAAGTTGTGGCGGATCCGCCGGAGTCGGTGGTATTGGCGGCCGTCGACTACGCCAGGGGATACGAGGCCGATGGCGTCATTGGTTTCGGTGGAGGCAGTGCCATGGATACTGCCAAGCTGGTGGCGCTGCTGGTGAGATCCGGAGAATCACTCTCGGATATTTATGGGGTCGATCAGGCCAAAGGACCACGGTTGCCGCTCGTGTTGGTACCTACCACGGCTGGTACGGGTGCCGAGGTGACGCCGATTGCAATAGTCACCACCGGCGAGTCAACCAAGATGGGCGTCGTCTCTGGTCGGTTGTTGCCCGATGTAGCGCTGCTGGACGCGGAGTTGACCCTGGGATTGCCGGCAGCCGTGACCGCCAGTACGGGTATCGACGCCATGGTACATGCGATAGAAGCTTACACCAGTGTTCATAAGAAAAACGCCTATTCCGATATGCTGGCCAGGCAGGCGTTGCAGTTACTGTCCAGGAATCTGCTGACAGTGGTACAGGATCCCGATAACCTGGCCGCACGTCAGGAAATGCTGTTGGGCGCTACTCTGGCCGGTCAGGCCTTCGCCAATGCACCTGTGGCAGCTGTTCATGCATTGGCCTATCCCTTGGGTGGGCAGTTTCATATCCCCCATGGGCTCAGTAATTCATTGGTCTTGCCCGAAGTCCTACGCTATAACAGCTCGGTGGTCGCTAACGCTTATGCAGAATTGGCGCCCTTTGTGATGGGAGCTGAGTTGCCTCGCGGCAACGACCTGTTTGTCACTAATGCCCTCATCGATCATTTGCAGGGATTGATCGCCGAGACTGGTTTGCCGACACGATTGAGGGATGTGGAGATTTCAGATTCAGCCCTGGAATCCTTGGCTGCCAATGCGATGGAACAACAGCGTTTGTTGGTCAACAATCCGCGCGATGTGACTTACCACGACGCATTATCTATTTACCGCGCCGTTTTCTAGTGGAGTGTTCGTTCGTGTCAAAATCGGTACCACTTCGAGACAATTATCATTTCTTCAGCACTATCACTACCCGCTGGGCAGACAACGATATCTACGGCCATGTGAATAATGTGGTTTACTATGCCTACTTCGATACGGTCGCCAATCGGTTTTTGATCGACGAGGGTGGACTGGATATTCACAACAGTGGCGTTATTGGGTTTGTCGTCAATTCCCAGTGCGATTATTTCAGTCCCGTGGCCTACCCCGATCAGTTGGAAGGCGGTTTTCGGGTGAATCGACTGGGTAACAGTTCCGTGGAATACGGCATTGCCATTTTCAAACAGGGTGAAACCGAAGCCTGTGCGGCCGGTACCTTTACCCATGTGTTTGTGGATCGGGAAACCCAGCGCCCGGAAGCGCTGGAGGGCCGGCTCAGGGAGGCGTTGGAACGGGTCTGCGTCTGACAGGCTTATTCGAACTTTAAGGCGTCCGGCAGTTGCACAAAGCTGTCAATTCCGTTGGCCTTCTCCTGGCTAGGGTTTCAAAGCAGGATTCCCGTCGAGGTTATTTTCTAAACTCGCTTGGGGATACTCCCTCCCAGCGACGGAACGCGGAGGCAAAATTGCTTTGGTCGCTAAAGCCCAGGCTCAAGCTGATTTCCACGATGGAACGATTGGGGTCCGCCAGGTATTCCCTGGCCAGCTGGTGACGAATCTCCTGCAGTAACTGGGCGAAACTGGTGTCTTGTGCTGACAGTTTGCGTTGCAGCTGTCGCACACTCAAGTGCAACGCCTCAGCGACCTCTTGCTGTTTGGGTTCGCCCATCTTGAGGCGGTGTCGGATTTGGTTTTCCACCTGCAGCACCACGTCTTCGCGATCCAGCTTATGCAGGTAGTCCAGGGCAACAGTTTCCCCGGCGCTGGCCAGGGCGGGATTGCCGGGCAGGCGGGGCTTGTCCAAGGCGGCTTCACTGATAACAACCGCATCCGTGGTCGCGCTGAAGTGGACGGGCTTTTGGTAGAAAGCCTTGTGCCAGGGCGCGGGATCAGCGGGCTCAGCGCGGACAAAATACACCTCGACAATGTCCTCGGCTTCGAGCCTGAGGCTGAGCGAGCACAGAAAGGCATCCATGGCCTCGTCGGCCACTTCCTTGCGCACTTCCGGCTCGATGTACCATTCCAATACCCAGCACTTGTCTTCGCGCGGGTAAAGCCGCAAATCCGCCACGTTGCTGACCAGGCGGCTGAGCTTGACCAGGCGTTCCAGGGACTCACGCAGGGTACCGCTGGCATCCACGGCCATGCCCATGCCGTGAAAGGTGGTGGCTGAGCGGTATTGCGGCACGCTCAGACCAAAGGCCGGATCTCCCGTGATCGAAACGCAGGTATGCCACAGCTTGGTCATGTCCGTGACCAGATAGCGGGCATTGGGATTCTGGGTTTGGGCAATATCCAGGCCGGCCTCTGCAAATACCGCTTTGCTCACAAAGCCTTGCCGTTCAAGGGCTGTGGCGATGGTGGTGGCCCAGGTGGCCAGGGTGGTACTGCGGGTGGTCATCAATTCGGTTCCTTCGCACCGGATGTTGTCGCACAGGCACCGGTCCGACAATCGCCGTTTGGCTAGTATGGTGTTGTCGCTGTCTGATTGCAGACTACCACAGCGGTCATCGCGGCAAAATACCCAAGTTACAGTCGGAGGAGGATTGATGTTAAGCCAGAAAACTCGCGTGCTACTCGCGCTGTTCATGAGTGTTGTTCCACTGGCCCAGTCCCTGGCCCATCCACCCATAGCCCCCTCCCTGGAGGCCCATAGCCAGGAGTTCGAGCGCAAGGTCTACAAGGTGACCGAAGGGGTCTACCAGGCAGTGGGTTTCGCCCTGGCCAATTCCATCATGATTGAGGGTGATGACGGCATTATCATCGTTGATGTGACTGTAAGTGTGGAAACTGCCCAGGAGGTTCTGGCGGAATTCCGCAAGATTACCGACAAGCCCGTCAAGGCCCTGATCTATACCCACAATCACGCAGACCACGTGCTGGGGGGTAAGGGTTTTGTCCCTGACGGCGATGTGCCCGTCTACGCCCACAGCACAACCAATTACTACATCAACCGCTTTGGCAATATTATCCGCCCGATTGTGGAAACCCGCAGTGCGCGCATGTTCGGTACCCGTTTGCCCGAGGGGCCCAACGGGGTGGTCAACGACGGCATCGGCCCCTTTCTGGCGGCCAATGGGGGTGGCCACGGGGGAACCGTGGGCCTGCTTCGCCCCAACAAGACCTTTGACGCTCGCCTGCAGCTGAAGATCGCCGGTGTTGATATCGAGCTGGTGCACGCGCCTGGCGAGACCAATGACCAGCTGTTTGTCTGGTTGCCCAAGCAGCGGGTGCTGTTGCCCGGCGACAACCTCTACAAGGCGTTCCCCAACCTCTACACTATTCGCGGCACCCTCTATCGCGACCCGCTGAAATGGGTGGAGAGCCTCGATAAGATGCGCGCCCTCAAGCCCGCGTTTATTGCTCCCAGCCACACCCGACCCATTAGTGGTGAAGGCCGGGTGGCCGAGACACTGACAGCCTATCGCGACGCTATTCAATATGTGCATGACCAAACCATCCGTTGGATGAACGCCGGGCTGACACCGGATGAAATTGTCGAGCGTGTGCAGTTGCCGGCACACTTGAAAAACCACCCGTTCCTGCTGGAGCACTATGGCACCGTGGCCTGGTCCGTCCGCAGTATCTTTAGCGGTTATCTGGGGTGGTTCAGCGGTGATGCCGCGAGCCTGAACCCGGTGGCACCCAGTGTGCGCGCGCAGCGGGTGGTCGACCTGGCCGGAGGTCGCAATAAGGTGATCGCTTCTGTCAACCGGGCCCTTAAGGATCAGGACTACGCCTGGGCGGCGGAACTGGCTGGCCATCTGGTGCACTTGAATAGTGAGGATCAGCAGGCGCGCAATCTCAAGGCCGAGGCTTTCGAGCACCTTGGGGCGCTGTCGGTATCCCCCAATGGCCGCAACTTCTACCTGACCCAGGCGCTGGAGTTGCGTGATGAAGTGGAAGTGAAGGATGACCGCAACTACACCCCGGACCGGTTGGACTTTGCCAAAAGTATGCCTATCGGGCAGATGCTGAAGTCCCTGCCGGTGAACCTCAATGCGGAAGCAGCGCTCGATCTCAATCAGACCGTCGAATTGCAGTTTGACGATATCGATGAGACCTATAGCTTCCATATTCGCCAGGGCGTTGCCGAAATGCGTCGCGGCCGCGCCGAAGCGGCGGACCTGCGGGTCAAAGTCAGCAGCGACGCCTGGGCCGATATTCTACTGGGTGTTCAGTCGGTGCCTGCGGCGCTGATCACCGGTGATGTCAAACTGGAAAACCGAATTACCGATGTGCCGGCTTTTATCAGCTTCCTGTTGTTGTTTCAACCGGAAGAGGCCTAGTTTTTCCACGAGCCACTACAATAAAACCAATCGGAGAGACAAGATGAGAAAAATCGCAACTACAAACTGGCAACAAACCAAACTGGCCCTGGCGGTCATTCTGGCACTGCCCACCCTTGCCTGCGCCCAAGAAAGTTTGGAGATCGAAGAGGTAATAGTTACAGCGCAGAAACGAGAGCAAAGCCTGCAGGACGTACCCGTCTCCGTCAGCGTGGTTACCGGGGAGGCGATTTCTGAAACCGGTATCGCCAACCTGGACGAACTGTCCACCCATGTTCCTAACTTGAGTATCAGCGAGGGCTCCCAGACTACCGCTATCACCATGCGCGGTCTGGGCTCCGGTATTAACCAGGGTTTTGAGCAGTCGGTGGGTATGTTTATCGACGGAATCTACGCCGGTCGCGATCGCCAGTTCCGTTCGCCCTTCCTGGACGTCGCCGCGGTGGAAGTGTTGCGCGGCCCCCAGGGGACCCTGTTTGGCAAGAACACCATTGCCGGTGCCATCAACCTGACCACCGCCAAGCCCACCGATGAGTTCGAGGCCTCGCTGCGTACCACCTATGAACCCGAGAACAGTGAGTATGCCGTGGAAGGTATTCTCTCTGGCGCGGTCACCGAGACACTGAAGGCGCGTCTGGCGGTGAAACAGGCGGAAGCCGACGGCTATCTGGACAACTCCTTTACCGGGCGCGAAGAGCCCGGCAAAGTGGAAACTGTGGTGCGCACCACCTTGGTGTGGGAGCCGACTGACGATCTCAGCGTGACCGCCAAGTATGAAAAGGCGCGCTACGATGTGGCTGGCGAGGCTAACCGCATTGATGAAGATGGTGGCTGGGGAGCGGTTTATCGCGGCATTGATCCGGCGTTTGATACAGGTGATGATTTTACCCGCTCTGCCGCCAAGGAAATGTCCGCAAACGATAACGAGAGTTTCACCCTGACGCTCGACTATGCCCTGGGCGAGTATACCTTGACGTCCATTACCGGGTACTCCGAATACCAATATCACGACGACCAGGATGTGGACTTCTCTCCCCTGGAGGTGCTGAATCAGGTCCAGGCGCAGGATTTTGACCAGTGGAGCCAGGAAATTCGATTGACCTCGCCCCTGGGTGAGCGCTTCGATTTTATCACCGGCTTGTATTACCAAACGTCCAATCTGGCGCACCACAAGCGCCTGGATTCCAATCTGGGTGCGTTGGTGGGCGGTGTGCCCGCGCAGGGAACGGTTAACGGTTTTCCGCTGACCATTAACCCCTTTAACGTGGCAGACCTGTTGGCCCCGGCGGCCTTTGTTAATGTGGGAACGGGATTGATTCCGGCCAACGTCGGGGCCTCGATCGTGGCTGTGGGGCTTAACAGCGCCCGCTCCGGCCGGGTCAGCGACTTCGGTCAGGGTGCCGAGGCCTGGGCCATCTTCGGCCAGGGAACTTGGCATGCCACCGACTCTCTGCACCTGACCTTTGGGTTGCGCTACACCGAGGAAACCAAAGAGGCGACGCGCAGGGTCTATCTCTCCGCATACGGATCCGACAACCTGCTGCCGCTGAATGACCCCAATTACGCGCTTCTGGTGGGCATTCAAGGCGGGTTGTTCGGAACCTTTGCCCACGCCCTGGAGGACAAGACCACGGTGGAGAACCTGTCGCCGTCTTTTAAGGCCCAATATGACCTCACTGACGATGTGATGCTCTACGCCAGCGCCAGTCGCGCCTTCAAGTCCGGCGGTTTCAGTGAGTCGGGTACCTCCGGCGACCTGGACGGCTTCAGTTTCGACGACGAAGAGGCCCTGGCTTTCGAGCTGGGGGGCAAGCTGCGCATTCTCGACGGTCGCGGTTCCTTGAACTTTGCCCTGTTCCAAACTGACTACAGCGATCTCCAGGTCAGTGCCTTTGTGGGGGACAAGTTTGTGGTGGGCAATGCGGCGCAAGCCACATCCCGCGGCCTGGAAGTGGACAGCGCGGTGCGCCTGAGCGAGGCCCTGACCCTGACCGCCGCCATGGCTTACTTGGATGCCACCTACGACCAGTTTGACAATGCCTCCTGTACCCTGGCGCAGATCCAGGTTTCAGGCGCCTCGGCCAAGACCTGTGAGCAGGACCTGGAAGGGGAGAGCCTGGCCTTTGCCCCGGAATGGACCGCCAATGTCGGTCTCCATCATGTTGCCGACTTGTCCGAGACCCTGACCCTGCGCTCGAACCTGAACGTTAACTATGTGGATAAGCAGTACCTGGCACAGGATCTCGATGCTCAGGTGCTGGAGAAGAGCCATGTCACTGTCAATGCCCGGGTGGCACTGACCGATACCAGCAGTTTCTGGGAGCTGGCACTGGTGGGCAAGAACCTCACCGGTGAGGCCATTCGCACTTATGCCAACGATGTGCCGCTGATGGACGGCGCCTACTTTACCTATATGGCCTTGCCGCGCACGGTAGCGGTGCAATTCAGTCTGGCCTATTAACTGCAGCCTCGTCATTTCCGACCGGCGGGAATGACAGGTGTAACGGAAAACGTTATGAAAAGATGTCTGATCTGGGGCGGGGGAATCCTTGCCTCTTTTTTGGTCGCCGCATTCTGTATGGGTGCTGTGATGAATTCACTGTTCGGGATGGCGGCTGTCAAAAACGGCGACTGGTATACCAGTCTGCTGGCGGGTGATACCGGCGCCGATCCCTACAGCAAGGCGGCGGTGGCGGTCGGGGGGTTGCTGGCCACTCGTCTGCAGGATTCCATGTATTATCGGCTCACCGATATCGATGGCGAGCCCCTCAAGGCCAACTGCGATTATCGCCTGCAGGGCGAGGAGCTGGATGCAAACTGGTGGAGTGTGACCGCCTATGGCCCGAATCATTTTTTGATGCCCAACGCCAGTGACCGCTATTCGTTTAATAACGGTAATGTGCAACGGAAAAGCGACGGTAGCTATGTGATTCGCATTTCGCGGACTCCCCAGCCAGGTAACTGGCTGCCCATCGGCGAGGTACGTCAACCGGACAGCCTGTTGTTTGGTGGAGAACCCCAGGAGTTCGATCTGCTGTTGCGTTTATACGTACCTGGCCGGGTCTATTTGAACCAACCAGCAATGGCGCCGCTGCCCAGGCTGGTGAAGGAGGTGTGCCGATGAAAGTGTTGAAGTGGTGTAGCGCCGCGGTGGCCGCCGGTTTGCTGTTACAGTTCATCGGCATACTGTTGGTACCCAATATCCTGATGACGGTGCTGTGGCATCGACTCACCGATCCGGCTCTGGACAAACCGGTCCTGGTCAATCGGTTCAGGCACCTGGGTTTGGCTAACGCAGACAGTGATTTTGTGGTTCGGCCCAGTCCGGACCTGCTCTATTCGCTGTGTCTGTATGATCTGTCCGAAGGTCCTGTGCAGATTTCCGGGCGGGTGCCCAACAGTTATTGGTCGCTGCAGCTATACGGTATGAATACCGACAACTTCGCCGGTGTCAGCAATACCCGCAACCAGGTCGATCGCGCCGGAAAAACCTACCGGATTACGCTGGTGGGGCCCGAACAAGCGGTGGGCGAAGATGCGGACGAGATAATCCGGGCACCCGAAAACAGGGGCCTGGCGCTGGTGCGCATGGCGGCGATCGGCCAATCGGCCGAACAGCTGCAGGCCGTCCAGCAGCAGGCCATCTGTCAACCCCTTTCTGCGGTATAGGAGACTGTGCGTGAAAAACCGCCTCGAATTTGATTATGTGATCGTGGGGGCCGGTTCTGCCGGCTGTGTCTTGGCCAATCGCCTCTCTGCCAATCCCGAGGTGACCGTGTGCCTGCTTGAAGCCGGCCCCAGAGACCGCTCCCCCTTTATCCATATCCCCGTGGGCATTGGTTATCTGCTGAGAAGCCGAACCTACAACTGGCAGTTTTACACCGAACCCCAAAAGGAGCTCAACAACCGCCGTTTGTATACCCCGCGGGGGCGTATGCTCGGCGGCAGCAGCTCGATGAACGCCATGGTATACACCCGCGGTGTGCCGGCTGATTACGATCACTGGGAAACGCTGGGCGGCACTGGGTGGGGCTGGCGTGATGTGTTGCCGTATTTCAAAAGAGCGGAGGATAATACGCGCGGCGCCGATGATTATCACGGCAAGGGTGGGCCCCTAGGGGTGACGGACTTGCGCTTTGTCTGTGATACCACCAGGGCATTTATTAAAGCGGGACAATTGGCGGGTTATCCATTGAACGATGACTTTAACGGCGCGGTTCAGGAAGGCATCGGCGAGTATCAGGTCACCCACCGCAACGGCCAGCGCTGCTCCAGTGCCCGAGCCTATCTGGAACCCGTACGTGAACGCAGTAACCTTACGGTGATGACGGGGGCCCAGGCCGGACGGGTATTGCTTAAGAACCAGCGAGCCAGTGGTGTCGAGCTGGTAGATCGGCGTCGCATAGAAGCGCGCTGCGAGGTGATTTTGAGTGCAGGCGCGATTCAGTCTCCCCAATTGATGATGCTATCCGGCATCGGCCCGGAATCGGAGTTGAAACAGCACGATATCGAGATTAAACACTGCTTGCCCGGCGTGGGGCAGAACCTGCAGGATCATTTGGATATCCTGTTGGTGCAGCGCTGCAGGGAGCCCGCGAGCTTTGCCTTTACCCCAAGGGGCATGCTCCGCGGGGTCAAGGGTCTGTGGGATTATGCCACCAGGCGCCAAGGCATGTTTACCTCAACGGTGGCAGAGGCGGGAGGCTTTATCAAAACCCGCCCGGAGCTGGAGTACCCCGATTGCCAATTGCACTTGACCTCAGCGCTGCTGAAAAATCACGGTCTCGAACTGGAATACGGTTATGGCTGGTCACTGCATATCTGTGACCTGCGCCCCAAAAGCCGCGGCTATGTCGGTTTGCATTCGGCGGATCCTTTACAGGCGGCCAAAATCGACCCGCGTTACCTCAGTGAAGCCGCCGATATGGAACAAATGGTGGAAGCCTACAAGCTCGCTCAGGACATTTCCCTGCAACAGCCGTTTAAGGACTTGAATCCTCACTGGAAACGCCCCAATAAAGCCCTCTACGACCGGCAAGAGATACGCGAATTTGTTCGTGCCCAGGCGGAAACCATTTACCATCCTGTAGGTACTTGCAAGATGGGTACTGACGGATTGGCAGTGGTTGACCCTCAGTTGCGAGTGCGCGGTATTGATAACCTGCGGGTGGTGGACGCCTCCATCATGCCAACACTGGTGGGCGGTAATACCAATGCACCGACCATCATGATCGGGGAGAAGGCAGCTGATATGATTGTGGCGGGGCAATCGACAGTCGATATAAACCGAGTCAATCTCAACGCTGCCTGTCGCCCGACTACGGAGCCAGCAAAATTTTCACAGGCGAGCTCAAACGCCAACTGAGCCCTGGTTTTTGCACGCCGGGTCTTAAAAGCTTTTAGGTCATTGTCGTTTTTCAGGAGCGGTCTTTGAACTCATCAACAACTATTGATTTTGAGTTCGTCGCCTATCATACATTCAGCTGACTTTGGATGATGCTAAAAATTGCACTGCAATTTGAATTGTAGCTAAGCTGATTTCTCGGCGACAAACCCGGGTGTAGATTAATGAAAAACCACTCTACAGTATGCCCCTGCGAGAAAGAAATTGCGGGTTGGCCAGTGACGAGAACTGTTCAAGTTATTCTTAATAACAGAGCTTGCCAGAGCTTAGTCACTTGCCCGCATCACCCTCGGCTGCAGTAATACGTTACAACCCGCTTCCACGTTCGCCGGTTTGGCGTTTTCCGCCTCGTTGTGGGAAAGCCCTTTTCACCGGGCACAAAAATCGTCGCCGCGCTATGAATGCTTCAGGATGTTGTTGCATCCCGCGCGAACTTTGTTATTGGATAACATTTTTGACCAAAGCGCTACCGGTTAGATCAATAGGAACGTTTATTGAACTTTTGATTGGGGTCATGCTCACTCCAACGGGCTTTGTAACCGATGCCCATTTGGTGGTGAACATGCAAAACCACTGGACTAGCTATTATAAATGGCTCCAGGAAGGTAAGTGGTCATGGGTGGCGTTGGGCAGGCAGTTTTTTCGCTTGGCCTTTACAGTAGTTGGTGGTGATGTCGTGTATCTGGCCATTGAGTCGATGTTCAACCAACTCAAGCTGGCGTGGGGATTAAAGGAAGCGTGGCAGAAGGCTCGGCAGACATTGCACCGATGGGTACATATCACCATGGCCGGATATGGTCTGGTGCAATCATTGAGCTGCTTGGGGAACGAATCGGTAGCTCAATTGTGTCGGCATTCGTCATGGCGTAAAGGAGTTCCGCAGACAGCGGGGCAAACACGTAATGGACTGCTGGCTAATTTTAGGCATGTTGCCGTTAGGCAGCGGTGGAACCGGAAGTGCCAAAAATTCGAACCACCAGATTGGAGAAAAAACAATGAAACAATAGCAAAGTGGCCAGAGACCGCTTGAAACCGAACAATTAAACGAGCGAACCAAGTCAAAAGGGCTGGAAATACCCCGCCTGACGGCATCAGTTCGCTCTAAACTCTAGTTAAATATCCTAAGCTTAGTAATCTATGTTTATATCGGCGCCACTAGAACGGTGGCGCCCGGAATGTCTGTGGGAGGATTAGGCGCGCTTGCTTACCGGTGGCAGATAGTCCTCCAGTTGGCTTTTGTCCCGCATCACCGGCTTGGGCATATACATGCGCAGGTTGAGGCGAAACATCTCCCCGGTGGGGGTCGGCAGCCAATTGGAAATCCCCTCGGCCGGTGGGGCTGACTGAATATACAGGGTCAATGAACCGTCATCATTGTATTTCAAGCCCTGAGTGCGGTCACCAATGCTGTAACGCTGAATGGGGTTATCCACCAGGTTGTAATCGCTGGTGTAACTGGTGAGGGACCAGAAGGCATTGACCGGCGGCAGGTGATCGGCATCGAAGTGCAACTGGTAGGCCTGACTGCCATTCAACAAGGCCCCGTCTCCGTCGTGGTAGGTATGGAAGTACATCCCCTCTTCCGGGTCGTGTACCACCAGCCCCTGAATGGCACCCTCGGCGCGGGCTAGGTAATCCTGTTCGTAGCTACCGCCGCGCGTATCCACATTCCACATGGACTGGGACTTGTAACCACGGTATTTCACCTTCCAGGCGATAACGTCCGCAGTGGATTCAATGGCTCGTTGCATCCCTTTCTTAACGGCCGGGTCGATAGCCGCAGGATCAAAGGGCTTATCCAAAGACAGACCGATATGTTCGAAGCTCTGCCACATGGCCTCAGTGCGGGCATCCCGGGGGGGGGTTGCGCTGGGCAATCTCGACGATGCGGCGATAGTGGTGCAATTCCCCCTCGAGCCTGGGCTCGGGAATCGCCGGCAGCCTCGCCGCCATGGTTTGGCCCAGACGGGCCGACAGGGGTATCAGTTCAAATTGATCCTGCAATGCAATCACATTGTCCGCGTCGTCGGGGCCGGCCACCAAGATGCGCAGCGCCAGAAAGCCTTCATTGGTGGGCAGGCGGATCAGCTCCATATCGGCGGGCACCTCACCCCGCCAGTCGGGTCCCGCCAACAGATAGTCGCCAGGCTTGGACTGGGTCGCGCGGGTGCCGATATAGGCGGCGTTGGACAGGTAAGCATCCACGATTTGCACAGAGTAATACCGATCCGGAATATCCGGCACGGTCATCACCAATGGTTCCTTCGCCAGGTCGTAATAGGCCGAGCTGTACATGGTGTCGTTGTTGGGGGTAATACCGACTTTGATTTCCGGCGTGGACAAAATTCTCGTGTGAAGCAACTCGTTATATTGCACCCCATCCTTTGAAGATGGCCCAAACGCACTCATGCCCAGCTTCTGAGTGACTGTCGCCAGGCGATTGATGCCTGCGCGAAACTCTTCCAACCGCATGGAGGGCAAGCCGTAGAGGTAGGCCTGCATCCCCAGTGAATAGCCTAACTCCTCCTTGGCTTTTTTGTCCCGCTCGGGATCGGTGCTGGCGCGCATGGATTTGTCCGGACCGATATCGAGACCGGCCGCTTCCTTGACGGTGCTCACCAGCGTCTGCTTGCTATATTTCAATACCTGCTCGGCTGGCGAGCGCTGATCGCCGGCGCCCATGTTCATCCACAGCCCAGTCGCGGCAATGGCGGCAGCAACACTGCCCAATACGGTTTTCTTCATTACCTTACCTTATTGGACTTTGGACTGATTATAGCGATGCCAAGCAATAATGTGACGATGTTTTGAAAAGTAGTTGACATTTCGAGACCTCTTCGATTTTCGTTTTTTTGCTGACAAGCAAAAAAACGTGTTTCTGA